>Ga0307515_10000229_pt1 | contig 139040 bp, 101 predicted proteins | sample 17_EM_MG_FD_194513 | JGI IMG/M metagenome (GOLD analysis project Ga0307515, IMG submission 194513) | Populus trichocarpa ectomycorrhiza microbial communities from riparian zone in the Pacific Northwest, United States - 17_EM | ecosystem: Host-associated > Plants > Roots > Unclassified... | reverse complement strand
CGTCTTCGAAGTCGCCGACCGCATCCACATCCAACGCCTCGGCCGCCGCGCCACCGTCATCACCCCGAAAAGCCACACCATGAGCGAAGCCGTCGCCATCATGACCGGCGCCGCCGAACCACCACCAATGGCTGCCTGAAAGCTCCGCGAACGACGAGACGCCGTACGGCCCGAAGGCTGTACGGCGTCTCGTCCTCTCTGGAGGGTCAGCCGCCGGGTCGCAGCGGCACCGTCGAAGGCTTGCCCACGGTGACCGGAGCGATGGTGATCTTGTCGATGTCCGGGGCGTAGGCGGTCGGGTTGCCGAACACCAGCGAGCCGCCCGCGGTGGTCAGCGTCACCGGGATGGTCCGCTCCAGGAAGCTGTTCCAGACGTAGGTGTGCCGGAAGTAGCCGTGCGCGGTGCCCACCCCGCCGGTCTCGGTGACCTCCAGCCGGCGGTCGATGACCTGCGGGTTGTAGTCGTGCCGGCCGCTGAGCTCGGCGTTGGCGAAGCTGACCGCGATGGTGTAGTCGCCCGGCTGGTCGAAGCCGGGACCGCGCGGCACCTCGAACGTGTTGGCGGCGCCGTTGCCGACGTAGCCGAGCCCCTTGAGGCCGGAGGCGTTGCTGCCCGAGTTGTCGGCGTACGTGTTGACCACGACGGCGCCCTTGCGGACCGCGTTCTCCGCCTCGATCGTGACGGCGGCGGTGTCCGCGGCGGCGGCCCGGGTGGCGGTCAGCTGCTTGAGCAGGATGCCCTTCTTCGAGCGGATCTCCACCTCGTTGATGCCCTGGCTGAGGTGCACCCGGACGGTGGAGCGCCAGGAACCCAGCCGGGGCGCGGCCACCTTGGCCACCGAGCGGCCGTTCACCGTCACGTCGACCTCGGTCCCGCAGAGGTTGCCGTAGTCGAGGCTCAAGTCGTAGTAGCCGGTCTCCCAGGCCTGCACGTAGGCGTCGGCACGCTGCTTCGCACCCTGGATGACCGCGTATCCGCGGGCCAACGGTACGGAGTAGGTGACGTGCGCGCCACCGACGTACCGCAGAGTGGAGGCCGGGTACACCGTGGGCTCGCCGTCGGTGACGTCGGTGAGCAGGAACTTGTCCAGGGTGATGTCGGAGTTCGGCAGCGTGGTGGTGCCGTCCAGGCTGGACCGCAGGGAGAGCGTGTGCTGCCCCGCGGCGAGCGGGATGGTCACCTCGGCGCTGCCCCGGTACTGCCACTTCTGGTACGAGGTGAGCGCCAGATCGGCGGTGTACTGCACGATCGCCGGGTTGGCGCCGTCGACGAACAGGGCGTGCCGGCCGGGTACGCCGGGCGTGCCGCCGATGACCTGGAAGCGGTACTTGCCGGTGCGCGGCACGGTGACCGTCCACTCGGCCTTGGAGGTCGGCCGGTTGAACGAGCCGACGTCGTTGCTGCCCGAGGCCAGGAACTTCCAGCCGCCCCCGCCCTGCGGGTCCTGCTGGTAGACGGTGGCGGCGGTCAGCGCGGTCTGCTCGGCCTCGATGCTGGTCGCCCACACCCCGTTGGCCACGAGCTTGCGGTCCTGCTCCGGCGTGATGAGGACCTGGTACGCGGCGTACCGGTCGTAGGTCGGCACGTCGAGCTTGAGCACGCCGCGGTCAAGGGCGACGCCGTCGAGCACCTTGACGACGCGCGGCGTACCGGAGACGCCCTCGGCACCCGAGAGGGTGACCTCGCGGACCTCGACGTCGACCCGCTTGCCGAAGATCTTCCGATCCAGGTTGGTCAGGTTCAGCGCGACCGGCTTGCTGCCGCCGCCGTACAGGACGGTGGCGCGCTTGTTCTTGGCGTCGATCGCGCCGATGCCCTGCAGGGTGTCGACGGTGTTGAGGGCCGGCGGGGTGACCGCGACGGTCTGGCTGCCCTCCAGGTCGCCGTACCACTTGTACATCCACCAGCCGGCGTTCGCGGCGTTGGCGCGGGCGCTGTTGTCGTTGAAGTTGCCGGCGTAGTTCCAGTACGCGGTCTGCCCGTCGACCTTCAGGTCCTCCATGATGGACAGCCACTGGATCAGCTGGCCCGGCGTGCCCATGTCGCGCAGCATCCCGAACTCGGTGATGTTGATGTGGATCGGCTTGATCCCCAGGTCCTTCTCCAACTGCCGGTATTCGGCGTAGTGGGAGCGGAACGTGCGCAGGTTGTCGATGCCCAGCTCGTGCCAGATGAACACGTCCGGCAGCACGTTGTTGGCCTTGGCGTAGCGCATGATGTCGGCGGAACGGGCCGCCCGCCAGCCGGTGTCGCCGGGGCCGCCGATCCGGGCGTGGCCGAGGCCGTGCCGGGCGTAGACCTCCTGGATCTTGGCGTACGTGGCGCTCCAGTCGGCCAGGAACTCCGCCTGCTGAGTGCCCCAGTTCGCGTACCAGTTGCCGCCGTCGGGCTCGTTGAACGGGATGAACACGTAGTCCTTGGGCCGGGCCGAGGAGGTGGCCACGGCCTCGGTCACGAACTCGACGACCTCGAGGTAGTCCCACACCCCGTTCGGCGTGTTGGTGTACGTCCCGTCGGCCTGGTTGTAGGTGCGGGTGTCGCCGGGGCGGCGCCCGCCGTTGTACGACCAGTCCGGGTAGTAGTCCTGGACGTAGATGTACATGTCCTTGCCGTGCTTGTCGAAGAACCCGCCCTCGACCTTCAGCGAGTCGCCGCTGGGGTGCTGGGTGCCGTGCGGCGCCTTCTGCGAGGTGTTGGTGATGTGCGCGCCGTTGATCAGCGCCTGGGTGGGTGCGCCTTCGTCACCGAAGCCGTAGAGCGTGCCCGTCGCGCCGCCCCGGAACGCGCCGGTGGTCCGGCCGAAGTCGACGCTCAGCGCGTCGGCGGCCTCGTCGGCGGCACTTGCGGGCGACATCGACTGGGCGCCGACGACTAGCGTGGCGACGGCCAGCGCCGCCACCAGTCTCGCGACTGTGTTCATGGTGTTCTCCTTGGCCGGTGACCGATCACGTGCGGCGTGGAGCGAGTGTGACCGGTCACATCGACTGCCGATAGGGTCTGTTGCGATTTCGTTACCAACTAGTTTCCGGCAAAGGGCCTGGGCGACACGGTGAAGGCTCCTGTCAGGCGGCGTCGACGCTGCCCGTGAAGCCGAGAATGGCCTTCGCCAGCGCTTCGGGGGCCTCCATCGCGGCCGGGAAGGCGTATTGCCCGAGGAATTCGCGTTCGCGGCCGGCGAGCAGCATCTCGGGGATGCCGGGCGCGGCGAGAACACCGATGTGCCAGGCCCCGCCGTGGGTGACGTCGGCCAGTCCTTCCAGCCCGAACCCGGCCAGGCCCATCTCGATCGCGGTGAAGCTGAGCACGTCCTGCGGGTGGGTCGCGGCCAGCCGGAAGACGGTCCCCCCGCTGATGTCCTGCCCCGTCAGGTGCACGGGGCCGACATCGAGGTGCGCGATCAGCTGGTGCAGGTCCTCAGCCGAGGCCGTGCTGTCGTAGTCGCCCGGCTTGTTGTCCGAGTCGCCGAAGCCGCGCAGGTCGACAGCGAAGACCCGACCTCGAGACCTTCGAGACGCAGCTGGCGGCAATGGTGGGCGCACAGCCCGTGCGCTTCGATACGCCCGGGTGGCTTACCCATGACCTCGGCGAGCCGGCTTGAGCGACGTGACGGCGTCGCCTGTCGCCCCGCCAACAAGATTCGTCTGCTCGTCGTTCTTCGTCACCACCGCGGCCGCCGGCAGCGCCCAGATGTCGGCGAGTGACGGGTCGGCGAAGTCGGGGTCGGATCGGCTCTGCAATCGCACCCGGACCGTGCCGGATTTGACGAACCGGGCGGGCACGTGCAACCGATATGCCGCAATGCCCTCACGGCGCAGTGGCCGGACGTTGAGCCGGGTCGCGACGAGCTCGCCGTCGACGAAGATCCGGTAGCTCTTCTGCTGTGGATTGCTGTCGTAGGTCTCCAGACCCTGCAGCGTGAAGCCCGTTCCGGGCGTGACGGCGAGGTCGAATTCGTACCAGGCGTCCGGTACCCGGTACCCGCCGTAGCGGCGGGTCAGTCCGGCCTCGCTGTTCGTGCCGCTGGTCGGCGACGCCGTCAGCCTGTGTGCGTTCTCGGATGTGCCGTCGCCGAGGTCGACGTGGTCGGTCGCCCCGGTCGGCGGGGTCGGAAAGGACCAGTCCAGTGTCGTGGCCGCGCTGTCGACGGGGGTGCCGCCGACGACGAACGCCGCGCTCACCGGCACCGCCCCGTCCGGTTCGAAGCCGCCCGGGAAGATCCGAGCGACCCCGACGGCCCTGCCGCGGGCCGGCACGGTCACCGGGGTGGAGCGCCTGGTCGTCCAGCCCTCCGGACCAGCCACGGTGATGACGCCGGTGACCGGCTTAGCGCCTCGGTTGACGACGGTCAGCCGGACGTCCGCGCCGGTGCCGGCCTTGGTGACGGCGACAGGTCCCGCCGACACGGTCGCCGGCTTCAGAACCACGGGCACCGTCACCGAGGGCACGAGGGTCACCGGGCCGTAGAGCCCCGAGCCGTACGGCTGATGGTTCTTCTCATTGCCTTGGGTGTTGGTGACCCGGACCTCGATGGTGTTGACGCCCTTGTGGAGCGCGTCGCCGAGGTCGACGGTGTACGGCGCCCAGATCCGGTCGGCCACATGGGTGCCGTTGACGGTGACCTCGGCGACGTCGGCGACCCGGCCCAGGTCGAGGGTCCAGTCGGTACCGGTCAGTTGCCCGGCGTCGAGAGTGACCCGGGTCGTGTAGGTGGCGCTGCCGGAGTAGTTCGGGGCCACATCGGTCCAGCCCTGGAGCGGCCGGGTCACCGGCGCGGCGCCGTTCGCCAGCGCCATCGTCCAGTCACCGTCGAGCTTGCGGACGTCCGGCACATGCGCGGGCGCGCTCGTGCCCGCGAGGAGCCCGTTTGCGCCGTTGACGCCCCGGAGCACGGTAACGCCGGAGTGCCCGGTGCGGACCCGCGCGGTGAGGACGCCGTTGACGACGCCCGTCGAGGTCACCCGCCCCGGTCCGACGACCTTGGTGACGTGCGCTCCCGGCGTGCCACTCAGAGTGACACCGAGCGGCGCCCGTGGGTCGAGCGTCATCGGCACCACGGTCCCCTCGCCCGTCGAGCGGTACGTCGTCGCCTTGGTGACGTCACCGGTCTCGGGGTTCCAGATGGCCGGCACGCCGCCGGAGGGGAAGGTCACGTCGACAGTGACCGGTGCGCCGCCCTCGTTGAGCAGGAGGTAGCCGTCGGTTCCCTTCTCGGCGAACCGCAGCGCGCGGATACCGGGGTTGGGCGTCGACAGCCGGACGGCCGCCTGGCCGAGGCCCGACGCGGCCGGGCCGGCCTGATCGGGTGCGGCGACGGTGACCACCCGGCGGCCGCCGAGCCGGCGGATCTCCGCGACCAGCGCGCCGAGCCTGCTGTCCAGCCCGGAGACCTCCATGGTCGGGGCGGGTCCGGCGAAAATGACCTGGCCACCCGAGGCGACGAAGGCACGCAGCGTCGTGGCCGCCTCGAGCGACAGATAGGGCGCCTTGGGTACGACGACGGTCGTGTAGGTCATCTTGCCGACCCGGAGCGTCCCGCCGACGACGGACGCCGGGGTGAGCACCTGCGGGTCGCCGGTGAGAGCGCCCTCGTCGAGCTGGTCGAAGTCGACCTGCGAGTCCTCGAGCGAGCTCATCGTGGCGATCCAGTCCTGGTCCGGCCCGAATCCGGCCGCGGAGCGTTGCGCGGCCTCGTTGGAGCGCTGCAACTGCAGCAGCGCGGTCGGCGCGGCGGTGGTGTGACGGCCGAACTCCATCAGCCGGCCGGTCCAGGTGTTGACCTCGTTCATCCACGGCCACCAGGTGTTCTCTTTCATGAACACCGGCGGGTACGGGATGCCCTCGATCGCGTCGTACGTGGTGTGAAACAGCGCCTTGTTGATCCCCCGCAGCGCGGAGGTGGCGGCGCCCTCGCGCAGGTCGTCGAGCGACTTCTCCCAGCCGGTCCCTCCCATCAGCTCGTCGTAGACGAGGGGCTTGCCCATCTGGTGTGCGACGCTGGCCGCGGTGCGTGGCAGGAAGCGGGCAGCGCCGTTGCCGACATCGTTGAAGATCAGGTCGGTGCCGGGAATCTGCGACCACTGATGCGCCGTCAAAAGATTTCCCGAGTGCCGCAACTCCTCCAGCGGGCCGTGCTCGTCCCACAGCGGGTTCGAGATGATCGAGACGCCGTGCGCCTCGGTCCACTCGTACTTCGGCTTCCAGTAGGTCTCCACCCACTGGTCGGAGGCCGCTCGGTAGAAGCGGCCCTTTGCCGAGGCCCCCGGGCGGCCCATGTCGTTGAAGACCGACACCATCGCCCGCGCCACGGTGGTGCCGCCGACCTCGACGCGGTCGGCGAGGGTCGGTGTCCAGGGCACGGCGTTGGAGTTCGGCCGGTCGCTCAGCGACGGCTCGTCGTCGGCGAAGCCGAGCAGCACCGTGCCGAAGGCCCAGGCGAAGCGGTCGTAGTACTCACCCATGACGATCTTGTCGTAGAGCGCCATCGCCTCGGCGTCGAGGGTGTCGGCGTAGTTGTCGCCGCGGAAGCGGTAGGTGAAGGCCTCGACGCGCCAGTCACCGGCGGGCGCGTCCCACTTCCCGTCCCCGTTGGCGTGGCCGGTGAGGTCGACGACCCGGTCGAGATCGGTCGCGCCTGCACCCGCCGCGGGGCGGGCGGTGACGGCGATGACGTTCTCGAGCGGCGTGACGGCGACCTCGAAGTCGTTGACGGCCACCGGCTCGGTGAAGTCGTTGCGGTATAGCGACTCTCCGCCGGGGACCCCGGCGACCTCGAGGTCGTCGAGGCGCCACTTCTGCGGCCCGTCGACGCGCATGCCGACCCGGCCGGTCGCGAACGTGGGGTCGGTGACCGGGGCGACCTGCATCCCGTCGAGGGTCGCGGAGATCTGGTTGCCGGCGGCGCGGATGCTGATCGCGTGCCGGCCGTCGGGGTTCCACCCGGCGGGCGTGGTCGAGCCCAGCCGGAGCAGGGAGAAGCTGCCGTCGACCTGCTTCCAGAGGTCGACGTAGCCCGCCTTGCGGACGTCGACGAGGTAGCCGTTGCGCTTGTCAGGCGACCGCAGCATGAACCCGGCCGTGCCCGACTCGATGGTGAAGTCCGCCTGGACGGTGTAGTCCGACCAGTTCGTACCGTCCTTGAGCAGCGTGATGCCCGGGAAGACCGCGGCGTCCGCGACGACCTCGCCGCCCTCGATGTGGACGCTGGAGGAGAACAGGCCGGCGAGGTCGACCCGGTAGCCGCCGGGCACGACGACGTTGCCGGTGCGGACGGCGGTCTTGACGCCTAGGTCGGGTCGAGGTCGGTAGGTCTTGCCGCCGACCGTGCCGCCGTTGACGATCAGGCCGCCGGCCGCGCCGCTCGGGAACTGTGAGTCGTTGTCGAGCCAGACCTTCATGCCGAGTTCCCGCGACTTCTCCAGGACGTCCTCGACCCGGTCGAACCAGGCCGGGCTGAAGAACGGCTCGGCGTCCATCCGGAAGATGACGGTCTCGGTAAACCCGGCGTCGTGCATGTCCTGCAGCGTCCGGTCGACCTGCGCCTCGCTCTGCACCCGGTTCCAGAACCACAGCACGGCCGGCTTCTGGCCGGTCGGGTGGGCGAAGGCTTCGACGTCGTATCCCGGGATGTGGATGCCGGAGTTGCCGGCAAGCCGGGCGACGGCGGCCGGGGCTGCGGCTGCCGGCACAGCGATGTCGGTGATTGCGAGGACAAGGGCGACAACGAGTGTGACGCGGTGGCGCAGGCCCATGGCGGAGTCCGATCGAGAAGGGAGTCTTAGGGATTCCGGGCCGGCGGTGGGCGGCAGTGCGACTGCCGCCCACCGCCGGCATGCCGATACTCAGCCGGTGGTCACCGGCAGCGACCACACGTCGGCGATCGACGGGTCATAGTTGCGTCCCTCGGCGTCCTCCTGGAACCGGACGCGCACGGTCCCGTCCGTGGTCAGGTCGGCCCGGTCCACCAGGATCTGGTAGCTGACGGTGCCCTCCCCGCCGGCGGTGCGCTGGTAGGAGCGGGGGTGGACGAGGACCCCGTCGACCAGGACGTCGTAGTCCTTGGTCTGCGCCTGGTTGTAGGTCTCGACGGCGCGGAGCACGAACGGCTGCCCGGGCGTGACCGCGAGGTCGAACTCGAAGTAGCCGCCGGCGACCCCCTGCTGGGTGTAACGCCGGGTCCGGCCGGCCTCGGTGTTGGTGCCCGAGGTGGCCGAGGCCTTCAGCTGATGCGCCTGCTCCGAGGCCCCGTCGCCCAGGTCGGCGTGGTCGACGGCGCCGGCCGGCGGCACCGCGAGGACGACCCGGACGACGGCGGCGGCCTGCTCAGCCGCGCCGGCCCCGGTGGCCACCGTCAGCGTGGCGGCGCCCTCGGTGACGGTCATCGGCGCGGTCACCGGCAGCGCCAGTGTGCGCTCCTGCCGGGCCGCCAGGTCGTACCGCTGCCCCGGCCCGGTGGACCACCCGGCCGGCGCCGCGACGGTGAGACTGCCCTGCGCCGGGATCGTCGAGCGGTTGCGCAGCACCACATTGACGCTGGTCGTGCCGCCCGGGACCACCGAATCCGGGCCGGCCGTGACCCCGGTGATCTCGACCGCGGGTACGACCGTGATCGCGGCCCCGATCGGCAAGGTGGCGGTGCCGGTCTGCCGCCGGTAGCTGACGGTGCCGGCCAGTTCGGCGGTGCCGGCCTTCTGACCCGCGCCGATGCGTACGTCGAAGAGAGCGGTCACCGTGCCGCCGGGCCGGACCGACGTCGCCGGAGCCGGACCCGCCGGCACCGAGGTCCAGCCCGCCGGAGCCGGCAGGCCGATGCGAACATCGGTGAGCGGCGTCTTGCCCTTGTTCTGCAGCTTCGCCTCGACCCGGACGACATCGCCCGGGGCGAGATCCCCCACCGGTACGGTCAGCGAGGCGACCGCACCCACCAACGCGGCCGAAACCCGCGACAGCCGGGTGCGCACGTCGGTCAGCCCGGCGCGCAGTTCGGCGGCGGCCTGCTCGGTGAGGCGTTTGCGGGCCAGTTCGGTGCCGACCCAGCGCTCGAGGTCGGCGGCGGTGGCCAGCGCGATGTGCACCGTGGTGGCGGTGGCCGCCGGGGACACCGTGCCGTAGCCGCGGTCCGCGGCCTCGGTCGAGCGCACCAGCGCCCGGGCCAGGACCGTGGCCACCGGCCACCAGCACCGGTTCTGGTGACCGCTGCCGACCGGACGACGGTCGCCGGCCGCCAGCTTGTCGATCTTCTCGGCCAGCGCGACGGCCGCGAGCCGGGACACACCGAGGTCGCCGCGGACGGTGTCGACCGCGAACCGGTAGGTGCCCGCGCCCACGGCGAACACCGCGCTCGGCCCGGCCATCTTCACGAACCGGACGCCGTCTGCCTCGACGGCCGGCTTGCCGCCCTCGGTCACCGACCACCGGCTGGCCGCCGGGATCTCCACGGTGGCCGTGGTATTGCCGGGAACGGTGACGTCGAGCGACATCTGCCCGGCCGCGTCCAGCTTCCAGCCGCTCACGAACTGCCCGTACCGGGAGCGGTAGGTGGCCCGGGCCGAGGTGAGGCCGCCGCCCGGCTGCGGCGCGATGGTGACGTGCCGGTATCCGGGTGCCGCGTCGTCCGGCCGGATCCCGCCGATGGTGCGGTACATCCAGTCGCCGACCGCGCCGTACGCGTAATGGTTGAAGGAGTTCATGCTGACGTCGCCGAAGCTGCCGTCGGGCTTGATGGAGTCCCAGCGCTCCCAGACCGTGGTGGCGCCGCGCGCGATCTCATACCCCCACGAGGGGTAGTCCCGGTTCAGCAGCAGCCGGTAGGCGATGTCCAGGTTGCCGGTGTCGGACAACGCGGGCAGCAGGTCGGGAGTGCCGAGGAAGCCGGTGGAGAGGTGGAAGCCGCGCGACGCGACCCGCTCCGCGAGCCGCTTGCCCGCGGCGTCCCGCTTGGCCGCCGGCACCAGACCCATGCTCAGGGCCAGGACGTAGGCGGTCTGGCTGTCGCCCTGGACCCGCCCGTCGGCCGAGACGTACGCGTCGGCGAACGCACCGGCGACGGCGGTGGCGCGAGCGCCGTACTTCTCGGCGTCGGCGGTGCGGCCCAGCGCCGCGGCCATTTCCGCGAAGAGCCGGGTGCTGTACGCGGCGTACGCGGTGCCGATGACCCCGGCCGGGGTCGGGTCGTCCAGGTTCAGCCAGTCCAGGTACGGGCCGGCGTTGGGCCGCAGCAGGCCGTCGCTGGTGGCCTGCACGTAGTCGACGTAGCGGCGCATCGAGTCGTAGTGGTCGGCCAGCACCTTCGTGTCGCCGTAACGCTTCCAGAGCGTGTACGGCACGGTGATCCCGGCGTCGGCCCAGCCGGAGACCCCCTCGCCGCAGCAACTCCGCGGCGCGACGTCGGGGTATGCCCCGTTGGCGGACTGGGCGTCCCGCATGTCCGCCAGCCACTTGGTGAGGAAGCTCAGCGAGTCCATGTTGAACGTCGCCGTCTCGGCGAAGACGTTGATGTCACCGGTCCAGCCGAGCCGCTCGTCGCGGGCCGGCGTGTCGGTCGGCACGGACAGGAAGTTGCCCCGCTGCCCCCACACGATGTTGCTCTGCAACTGGTTGACCAAGGGGTCGGAGGTGGTCAGCTCGCCGGTGAAGGGTGCCGCCGTGCCCATCACCCGCCCGGTCACCGCGGACAGCGTCGGCACCCCGGGGAAGCCGGTCAGCTCCACATACCGGAAGCCGTGGAAGGTGAACCGCGGCTCGTACACCTCGGCACCCTTGCCCTCGAGGGTGTAGTAGTCGGTGGCCTGCGCCGTACGCAGGTTGGCGGTGTAGACGGTGCCGTCCGGGTTGAGCACCTCGGCGTGCCGGATCCGTACCGTCTGGCCGGCGTCGCCGGTGACCCGCAGCCGGGTCGAGCCGACCATGTTCTGGCCGAGGTCGAACACCCACACCCCGGGCCGCGGCTGGGTGAGGGTCTTCGCGGGCAGCTCCTCGGTCACCTTGACCGGCGGGTCGACCTGGGCGGCCACACGCTTCGTCGGGTCGTCGGAGGCGGTGTTCCGCACGGTGGCCGCGGACCAGCCGGCGTCGTCGAAGGCGGACCGGCGCCAGCCCGGCGGGTCGAGCCGGGCGTCGTACGTCTCGCCGTGGACGTTGTCGCCCCGCAGCACCGGGCCGTCGGCGGACCGCCAGGTGCCGTCGCTGCCGATCGTCTGCGAGGTGCCGTCGGTGTAGTCGATGCGCAGCTCCGCGAGGAGCTCGGGCCGCTCGCCGTAGAGCTTGTCGCCGAGCCAGGCGATGTTGCCGGAATACCAGCCGTCGCCGAGCATCGCGCCGATGGTGTTGTCACCCGCGACGAGCTGCTTCGTGACGTCGAAGGTCTGGTACTGGATCCGCTTGGCATAGTCGGTCCAGCCCGGGGCGAGCTGGTGGTCGCCGACCCGCGAGCCGTTGAGCGAGAGTTCGTAGACGCCGAGCGCGGTCGCATAGATCCGGGCCCGGCTGACCTTGCGATCGACGCTGAACTCGCGGCGCAGCAACGGTTTGCCGGCCGGGTCGGCCAGCAGCGTCTCGGTCGAACCGGACACCGCCAGCCCCTGCGGGGTCGGCGTGCCGGCGGTGAACGGGTTGGTCCCGCCGGTCAGATCGGCGTCGACCTCGGTCTTACCGGCGACGGTGAGCTTCACCGAGTGGATGACGGCAGACTCGGCGTTCGATGTGCGCAGCCCGATGGTCCCGCTCGTCCGCCGGCTGTCCACAGTGGTGTCCACCAGGGTGCCGTCCACAAAGGTCTTGATGGTGCTGCTGGCCGCCTCGATCCGCAGGTTGTGCGGCTTGCCGAAGTCCGCCGGCGCGACGACATCGGCGATCGACACCTGCTTCAGCAGCTGCCAGTTGCCGCCGACCCGCACGTGCGGGCGCAGCACCGGGGCGTTGTTGAAGTTGGCCAGCTGCCACATGTAGGCGTCGTTGACACCCCGCGCCCGGAAGAAGACGCCGGCCGCGTCGCGGGTCACCGTCAGGCGGACGTCCACTGTGTAGTCCGACCAGGAGACGCTGGGGCGCTCCCGCCCGATCCACTGCGCGTGCCAGTCGGCGGCCCGCAGCAGACCCGTCTCCCACCAGGCCGGCGAGCTCCAGGCCGAGCCCTTGCCGGCCGCGTCCCAGACCCGCACCTGCCAGTGGTAGCGGGTGGCCGAGGTGAGCGCGGGGCCGCCGTACGGGACCTGGGTGGACTCGGCACCGGCCGTCCGCCCGCTGTCCCAGATGTCGGCCTTGCCGGCGGACAGCTTGGCCGCCGAGGAGGCCACCCGGACCTGGTACGCGGACTGCGTGACCCCGCGCCGCGCGGAGCTGACCAGCCAGCCGAGCCGCGGCGCCGGTGTGTCGATGCCGAGCGCGCCCGCGACGCCCTCGACGGTGAGACCGGAGGCGGCCGGCGCCGGGCCGGCCGCGGCGGCCGGACCGGTGGCGGCGGCGACCGTCGTGAGTGTGCTCGCGACGCACATCGCGACCGCGAGAAGGTTGATGCCCGCCCATCTGGCGGTGCGGTGAAGTCTCGTTCCTCGGTTCATGGTGCACCCTTCCGATCGGGTCTTCATGACGGAGTAGGCACGCATCGGGCATGCCGAATCGCGGCACGGGTAGGCGTGCCGAGCAGGCGATGCGTGATGCTGAAACGTTTCATTAAGGTTTGTAACCCGATCGTACGGACCCCGTCACACGAGCGCAATGATCAGCCAAAGTGGAGCCTCGAAAAAATGTCGGACCCCATCGCTACGGTTCTGCCATCGATGTGCCCGCGCACCTCTCGGTAGCCCTCGCCCCGCTGTGCCCCCGGACCGAAAGGTGACCCCTGATGCCCGCCGAAACGACATACCTCGAGCTCTCCGAAGACAGCGGCAGCGCCCACAAGTTCTATGAGGTATCCGTCGATGGCACCGACCTCACGATCCGCTACGGCCGCATCGGCGAGCGCGGCCAGGTCAAGCAGTCGTCCTTCAGCGACACCGGCAAGGCGAAGGCCGAGGCGGCCAAGAAGGTCGGGGAAAAGGTCCGCAAGGGATACGCGCCGGCGGTCCCCGGCGGCCGGCAGAAACGTTCCATCTCCCGGCGCCAGATCGTCAGCAGCCGCTCGACCGCCACCCGCGCGCCGGTCCTCTGGCGCTACGCCTCGCACAGCCCGGCGTTCGGCATCTTCGTCGACGACGACGTGTGCATGGTCGGCAACGAGAGCGGCCTGATCACGACGCTCAGCCACGACGCCGAGGTCCTGCAGCAGTTCCGGCTGCCCGAGGGCGTCAAGTGCATCGTCGCCGACGACGGCTGGATCTACGCCGGCTGCGACGACGGCAACGTCTACGACCTGTCCGGCAAGGTGCCCCGCCTGGCCTACCGGATCGCGCCCGAGATCGACATCTACTGGCTCGACATCCACGACGGCGTCCTGGGCGTCTCGGACGCCAACGGCGGCATCTCGGCGATCGACCACGAGGACGAGTTCCTGTGGCAGCGCCCCGGCCGCGGCTCGTCGGCCTGGATGGTCCGCTGCGACCCCGCCGCGGTGCACCACGGCCACTCGGGCGGCGTGACCAGCTACGACTGGCGCACCGGCAGCGAGCTCTGGCACACCCGCACCGGCGCGGTGCTGTTCGGCTGGCAGGAGCGCGACACCCTCTACGCGGGCACCGCCACCCGGCAGGTGGTCGAGTTGGGCAAGGACGGCACGACCAGGCAGACATACCGCTGCGACGCGGCGGTGTATTCGTGCGCCACGGCCGCCGACGGCCGCTACGTCTTCGCGGGCGACAGCGCATCATCGATCTACTGCTTCGACGCCGGCGGCACCCGCCTGTGGAAGCTGGGCACCGGCTGCGGCTCGGCATACTCGATGCAATACCGCAACGAGCGCCTCTACATCGTGACCACAGACGGCTCCCTGGCCTGCATCGACGCGAGCGAGGAGGCGATCCGGTCCGCGGTCGGCGGCAGCGTCCCCCAGGTCGTCGACGTGAAGGCGCCACCCCGCATGCCCGCGGTCGTCCCGTCGACCACGGTGGAAATCGTCCACGACGAGTCGGGCGGCGTGGTGGTCGAATGCGTCGACGAGGGCGGCCGGCTGCGCATCCGGGTCGTGTCGACGGGCTACCACCGCGACTGGCAGGTCCAGTTCCCCAAGGGCATCCGCGAGAGCGGCAACCGCTACGTGGTGACCGGCATCCGCGAGGCGAGCCGCGGCGGCTTCTACCGCGCATACGGCGAGATCCGCCGCCTGATCTAGCCGATCGATCTCACAGGGGCGAGCCGGCACGCAGACGCTCGGCGTCGGGATCACCGAACGACGCACCCGCACGCTTTGACGCACGCACTAAAGCATGTAGCCGAAGGTTGTGTCCGTAACTGGCGGCTCCCGGGCCGGCCAGCCCACGGTAGGGCCGCCGGAACTGCCGACGATAGTTCTGAGCAGGGGCTTGGGCCCGGCACCGGACATGCCCGAGGAAGATGAGGCGTTTCCGGAGCCCGACCGAGGCACTACGTTTCGATCTGACCGAAGACCAGGCCACCGGTTTCACGCCCCGCGTGATCAACCTCCGGGTGTGAAGACGTGGTAACCAGCGGCCCTCCCAGGAGGCGTGTTCACAAGCGTCGAAGGCTGCTGTCCGTCAAGTCGCCCGCGCGGTGCCGACTCGGTGATCCCGAGGCGCCGCATTCCGGATGTAACGGGTCTTTCGGTGGGTTGGGATGCCCGGGTCGCGCGCCGGCTGCTGGCCGCACCCGACGTCGGGGACGGCTGGCCGCACCCGACGTCAGGCGGCCGTTCACAGACCTTGGAGATCTACGGCGTGCTCGGCGCCCTGGCGCATCAAGGTCGCTACCGACGGCGGCAATATGCACGGTTTGCGAGGTCTGGGTCCGGGATGTGGGACCGGAAGCTCAGGAGGTGGTCACCGCACCCGGCATGTGGGACGGGGGCTCATCAGCCGGACGTGGTGCCCGCATGGTGGACCGTCGAGGCCGGGGCCTCATCGCGGGATGCGGGCGTTGTCCGCGTCCCGCGATGAGGTGCGCGTAGGTGGGCGTTGACGTCGTCGCTCCCCTTCACCCAGGTGGTGGTGCCGGTCGCGACCAGGTGATCTTCATCCAGGGTTCATAAAGTGGATAATTCGGAGAAATGGTCCCCAGGTGACCGGGGTCACTCTGTTCTGAGAACCATTCGGCGATCGGAGTCGTCTTGCCTGGTGTGAGACGAAGCCTGGACGCGATCGACGAGGAGGAACTCGTGCGGCGCACCGCCGGTGGTGACCGGCGGGCGTTCGACGAGTTGTACCGGCGTACCTCGCCGTGGTTGGCCGTGCGGCTGCGCCGCCGCTGCGCCGACGACGATGTGGTTGCCGACGTCCTGCAGGAGACCTACCTCGCTGTCTGGCGGGCCGCGGGCAGCTTCGCCGGTACGGCCGCCACGGGCAGCGCCGTGGGCTGGCTCTGGACGATCGCCGCCAACCGCCTGGTCGATGCGTTCCGGCGGCGGGCCCGGCAGGCGCAGGTGCCACCCGTACCGCTCGCGGCGACGGTGGCACCCGCGGCCGAGGACGAGGTGATGGCCGGGCGGGTCGGCCAGGAACTCGAACAGGCCCTCCTCGTCCTGCCCGCCGAGCTGCGGCAGGTGCTGCGGGCGATGGTGCTGGACGGGTTCTCGGTCCGGGAGACGTCACTGCTGTTGGGCGTACCGGAAGGCACGGTGAAGTCCCGCGCTCGGCGGGCCCGGATCGCTCTGCGGGAGGCACTGTCATGAATAACCATCCGAATCTCGGTGTGCTCGCGCGCTATGCCGACGGCGGCCCGGGCCTCGATGAGGCCGCCGTGTGGTCGGTGGAGGTGCACCTGGAGACCTGCGCCGACTGCCGGGCCCGGCTGGCCGGCAGCACGCCGGACAGCATCCCCGCGCTGCTCGACCGGGTCGCGGTCGAGCTGGACCGTGGCATCGCCGCCGGGCCGTCGCCGGTCCGGGTACGGCGACCCTGGTCGGCGGTGCATCGGCGCTGGTTCGCCTGGGCATTGCTGCCGTGGCTCGTCATGACGGTGGCGACGCTGGGCTGCGCGCTGCTGCTTCAGCGCATGACGCCGGGCCTGCCGCCGCTCGTGCTGCTGCTGGCACCGCTGGCCCCGCTGCCCGGGGTCGCCGTCGCCTGGAGCCGCCGCACCGATCCCGCCTGGGAGCTGATCGCCGGCACTCCCGCCGCCGGGCTGACGATGCTGCTGCGGCGCACCGCGGCGGTGCTGGCTGTGGTCGTACCCGTGCTTGCCCTGGCCGGCGCCGGGACCGGGACGTCGGCGGCGCTGATGCTGTTGCCGTGCCTGGCGTGCACCGCCGCCGTCGTCGCCCTGGGCGGGAGGATCGGCGTGCGGAACGCCGCGATCGGTGTCGCCGCGGTGTGGGCGTCCGCCGTGGTGCTGCCCACCGTCGTCACCACGAACCTCTCGGTGGTGCTGCTGCCCGGCAGCGTTCCCGCCTGGGCGCTGGCCACCGTGGCCCTGGTCGCCTTCGCCGCGACCCGCGCCGACGACTACCGCCGGCTGTCCAGCCGGCGCTGACCACCCCGTTCCTGCAGACCGCTGTCCCGGCGCAGCGCCGTCCGGCGCCGCCGACCAATGGGAGAAATCGATGATGCGCACTGTGAGCGCGGCCGAGACGGCCCCCACCACCCACCCCTGGGCCGTACACGCCGAGGGGCTGCGGGTTCGCGCCGGCCGGCATCTGGCCGTCGACGGGCTCGACCTGGCACTCGGCACGGGCGTACACGGGCTGCTCGGCCCGAACGGCGCCGGCAAGACCACGCTGATGCGGGCGCTGGCCACGGTCGTGAAGCCGGCCGACGGCCGGCTGACCCTGCTCGGCCAGCCGGTCGACGGCCGCGCCGACCTGCGCCGGGTCCGGCGCGCGCTGGGCTATCTCCCGCAGCAGTTCGGGTTCTATCCCCGGTTCACGGTGCGCGAGTTCGTGGAATACCTGGCCTGGCTGAAGGAGATGCCCAAGACCGCGATACCGGGGGCGGTGCAACGCGCGATCGACCGGGTGGGCCTCACCGCCAAGGCGGACGCCCGGATGAAGACGCTGTCCGGCGGCATGCTGCGCCGGGCCGGCATCGCGCAGGCCATCGTGAACGACCCGGCGGTGCTGCTGCTCGACGAGCCCACCGTCGGCCTCGACCCCGAGCAGCGCCTGGATTTCCGTACGCTGCTGCGCGAGCTGGGTGCCGACAGTTGTGTCCTGGTCTCCACGCATCTGGTGGAGGACGTGGTGGTCGCCTGCACCGACGTCGTCTTGATCAGCGAGGGGCGCCTGGTGCACCAGGGCACGCCCGACACCCTGATCGCGCAGGGTGGCCAGAGCGACGCCGGCGACAGTCCCGCCGAGCGGGGCTACTCGGCGCTGCTGCGCCGGCACCGGGCGGAGGCGGGCCGATGAGCCGCATCCTGGGTATCGAGCTGCGCCGTTCCGCCGCGCTGGGGGCCGTGCTGACTCTGCTGGTGGCCGGCGCGGGCCTGCTCTATGCCGCGCCGGAACGGTGGTCGGCCGGATGGATGCCGCTGGTGATGACACAGCGGGAGTATCTGGTGCTGCTGTGGCCGCTGGCGCTGGCCGCCGGGGCCTGGCAGTCCCGCCGGGAGCACCGGTCGAACGTGGCCGAACTGTTCGTCAGCACGGCTCGGCCACGCGCCCAGCGGATGGTGCCGACCCTCGGTGCGATGAGTATCGGCGTCGTGTCCGCCTACCTGGCGGTACTGGCCGTGGCAGCGCCGTGGATCTTCGACACCGCCGGCTACCTGCCGGCGGCGGCGTTCGCCGTCGCGGCCGTCGGCGGGCTGGCGCTGGTCGCGGCGGTCTGGTTCGGCCTGGCGGTCGGGCGCCTGGTGCCGTCCCTGGTGACCGCGCCCGCGCTGGCGGTGGCCGGCATCGGGCTGCTGATGGTCACTCCTGTCGCCGACGGCAGCCGCGAGTGGGTGTCCCTGGTCTTCTCACCGATGTACGGCATGGGCCAGTACACCGACTTTCAGACGGTGTACGGCCGGGTCAGCGTCGCCCAGGCCATCTGGCTGACCGCGCTCGCGGCCACCGGCGCGGTGCTGCTCGCCTCCGGCAGCTGGCGGATCCGCGTGGCGGCGCTGCTGCCGGCGGTGCTCGGCGCCACCCTGGCGATCATGGTCGTGCCGCGGGATGACAAGTTCGTCGTGCACCCGATCGACCCGGTCGCCCAGGAGCAGGTGTGCGCCGAGGGCAGCCCCCGGGTGTGCGTCAGCCGGATCCACTCCGGGCTGCTGTCCGAGGTGACGCCGCTGGCCCGGGAGGCGCTGGCGATCCTGGCGAAGCTGCCGGATCCGCCGACGACGGCGCACGAGGACACCACCACGTACTACCCCGATACGGCGCCGCCCCGGCAGGCCGACGTCGTGCTGATCCCCGTCGGGGTCGACAAGTCCGGTCACCTGGCGCACAAGGCCACCGTGCTCTCCGAGATGTTGCGGATGGTGGGCGCCAACACGCATGGCTGCGACGCCGGCGGCGACACGCCGGTCTCACGCGCGGCCACCTCCTGGCTGACCGGCCGCGAGCCCGTGACCGATGACCCCGAGGAACCGGCCGAGCTCAATGCCGAGGCCGTGACGCTGTGGCGGGGCCTGCAAGGCCTGCCCGCGAAGGAGGCGGCAGCCCGCGTGGCGGCGGTGCGCCGCGCCGCGCTGGACTGCGCAGAGCTCACCGGGCTCCTCTCGCGGAGCGCTCGATGAGGTGGTTGACGCTGTATCTGCGCTCGCGGCGGGTCCCGGTCGCGCTGGCCGCGACCGCCGGCACGGTCGTGCTGATGTGGTCGCTGTGGACCGCCTTCTCCGAGACGAGGGACGTGGGCGTACCGATGGTCATCCTGACCGTCCTGCTCTGCGTCGCGGCACTGACCGCGACCCTCGCCGGCCCCGACGACGCGCTGGAGCGCACCGGTTCGCTGCCCTGGCCGCGGCGGCGGGCGGCGCACCTGCTGGGCGCCCTGGCCGTCGTCGTCCTGCTGCTGCTGGCCACGCTGGCGACCGGCGCCCGGTTCGGCCCGGCCGGGCTGGTGGTACGCGACGCGGCCGGCCTGCTCGGGCTGACCGCGCTGGGGGCGACGACGGTCGGCGCGGCCCGGTCCTGGTTCCTGCCGCTGGCCTGGACGCTGGTCACGCTGGTGCTGTCGCTGCCGGAAACCGCCTGGGCCCAGGTCCTCACCTGGCAGATCCAGGCTCCCGGCAACGTCGTCGCCGGGCTGACCGCCGGCCTGCTGGCGACCGCCGGATCGCTCGCCTACGCGGTGGCCGGCCCCGCCCGGCAGGCTCCCGCCGAGGCCACCCTGTGAGGGGCCGATTCTGACCTGATGTCGAAATCGGCCGCCCGCCTTCGATATACCGGGTGAGTGGCGTCCGACGGCGACGCCGGTACGGAGGAACCCATGTCCGACCCGCGCACCCTGCTGACCGGGATCGTCTTCGGCGAGTCACCCCGCTGGCACGACGACCGGCTCTGGTTCGCCGACTGGGCCCGCCAGGAGATCATCGCGGTCGACCTGGCGGGCAAGAGCGAGGTGATGCTCCGGTTGCCGGGCGCCGGTGGCTTCAGCCCGGTCTGCATCGACTGGCTCCCCGACGGTCGGCTGGTCCTCGTCTCGGGGGCCAGCCGCAGCGTCATCCGCCAGGAGCCGGACGGCACCCTGGTCACCCACGCCGACCTCAGCGGGGCGTGCGACGCGCAGCAGTGGAACGAGATCGCGGTGGACGGCCGCGGCAACGCGTACCTCAACAACATCGCGTTCGACTTCCCCGGCGGCGAGTTCCGGCCGGGGCTGGCCGCCCTGGCCACCCCGGACGGCGTGGTCCGCCAGGTGGCGGACGGGTTCGGCTTCCCCAACGGGATGGCCGTGACACCCGACGACTCGACGTTGCTCGTCGCCGAGTCGTACGCGCACGTACTGACTGCCTTCGACATCGCCCCCGACGGCGGCCTCGCCAACCGGCGGGTCTGGGCCCACCTCGGCGAGCATGCCGCCCCGGACGGCATCTGCCTCGACGCCGAGGGCGCCGTCTGGTACGCCGACGTCGGCAACCGCCACTGCGTACGGGTGCGCGAGGGCGGCGAGGTGCTGCAGACCGTCGACACCGGGCTGGGCTGCTTCTCGTGCGCCCTCGGCGGGCCGGACGGGCGGACGCTGCTCATGGTGGTGGCCGACTGGGCCAAGGGCCCGGCGATGGTCACCGGCGAGCCCACCGGCCGGATCCTGGCCCTGGACCTGCGCGCCTGAATCGACGGGCGGGCGGGGTGTCAGCGCCGTTTCAGCGCCGGTTCAGCCCTCGATTCGACACTCGGGGTGACCGTCGTGACGGAAGGAGAAGTCCACATGACCACACGACGCACCCGGATCGGGATCTTCGCGGGAGTCTGTTGTCTGACGATCAGCACGGTGGTCCCCGCCGGGTCCGCCGCCGCCGGGCCATCAGCGGCGCCCGCGGCAGAGCGCCCCCTGTACGTGACCAACTCCGACTCCGCCACCATCTCCACCTTCACCGTCGATGTGACCACCGGCCGCCCGGCCCTGACCGACGAACTGGTCAAGGCCGGCGAGGGGGTCCGCCAGATGGTCTTCACCCCGGACGCCCGCATGGCCTACGCGACCAACACCGGCGAAGACACGATCTCGGTCTACACGGTCGGGCCGCGGGGCCGGCTGACCCGGCTGCCCGGCCGCGCGGGCACCGTCGAGACCGGCGGAGACACCCCGTTCGGCACCGTCGTCACCCCGCGCGGGCACACGCTGTACGTCGCCCATGTGTTCGGCAACTCGGTGGCGGCCTTCACGATCACCTCCGACGGCAGCCTCAGCCCGCTCGGCATCACGACCACCACCGTGGCCAATCCGCGCGGGCTGGCGGTGACACCCGACGGCCGTTTCCTGTACGTCGGCCACGGCCTTCCCGGCGAGGACCGGCCCACCTCCGTCGGGGCGATCACCGCCTTCGCCATCAACGACGACGGCAGCCTCACCTCGGTCGGATCGCCGATCCGCGTGGGCCGCTTCTGCGGGGCCACGGCCATCACCCCGGACGGCCGCCGCCTCTACCTGGTCTGCCAGGACACCGACGAGATCTACGGTTTCGCGATCGGCTCCGACGGCGAGCTGACCCCGCTGGCCCGCTCCCCGTACGCCGTGTCGGACTTCCCCGAGGGGATCACGACCTCGCCCGACGGGCGGTTCGTCTACACCGCCAGCGTGGGGCTGGGCAGCATCCCGGAGGGCCCCGGCGCGGTATCCGGCTTCGCCATCGACAGCGAGGGAGCGCTGAAGCCGGTGCCGGGATCGCCGTTCGCGGCCGGCCTCTTCCCGGTCGGGATCACCACCGCACCGAACGGGCGATTCGTGTACGGCTCCGGCGGCGACGCCAGCGGAGAGCTCACCGCGTTCGGTGTCGGCGCCGCGGGGACACTGCGGCCCTTGCTCGGCTCGCCCTTCCCCACCGGCGGCGTGGGACCCGCCTTCAACTCGGCCTCGGTCCTGCCCAACCAGGGTCCCGTCGCCGACTTCGCGACCCGCCCCGACGGCCGAACCGTGGCCTTCGACGCGTCGGCCTCAACCGACGCGGACGGACTGGTCGCCCGCTACGACTGGGACTTCGGCGACGGCACCAGGCAGACCACCGCCGGCCCCCGGACCACCCACGTCTACCCGCGGGCCGGGACGTTCCAGGCGACCCTCATCGTCACCGACAACGAGGGCTGCTCGACAAAGCTGGTCTCCACCGGACAGGCCGTGCTGTGCAACGGCACCAAGGCCGCCGCCACAACACGCGACATCGTCATCCGCTAACTCCGGCTTGAGCGGCGGCGAGCAGCACGACAAGCTCGCCGCCGCGCCGGCTCGGCTCGGCGATGTCCTTCATGGGCCGCCTGCTCAGCGGCAACGCGCCGCTGCGCGGCCGCGCCGGTTTCGAGCTCGTCGTGCCCACCTGCTTCGCGCCGCCCAGAGGGACCGGAGCACTACCTTGCCGGATCCACCTCCACAACGGAGGCATTTGACATAGTTTATGGGCATTCCTACTTGCTCCCGGCATGGAGACGCCGATGTCACGTGCACGAAGCCTGCTGGCCGCCACCCTGGCACTGCTCACGCCGCTGATCCTGATGGCGCCCGCCGAGGCGAGCGAGACGACCTGCCGGCGGATCGCCTTCATCGGCGTGCACGGCCTGAGCGAGGGCCGCGAATACTCCGAGACGATCCAGCAGACCTGGCTCGCCTACGAGAGGTGGGCCACCGACCACGGCCACGCCAACGCGACGAGCTTCACGTACGTGAACTATGAAAAAGAGGACGGCCTGACCTTCGTCAGAAACGGCGGCAGGCTCATCGACACCGCGGTCGACGCGCTGGACGGCTTGTTCTGGCAGCTCCGCGAGGAATGCGAATCAACCCTGTTCGTCCTGGCCGGCTACTCGCTCGGCGCCTGGGCCATCGACAAGTTCATGGCGGGCCGGGTGAACGCCGCCGCCGACCGGGTCGTCGGGATCATGCTGTACGGCGACCCCTGGTGGGACGATCCCCGCCGCGGCGATCGCGGGCTGGCCCGCCTCATGTATCCCGCCGACACCGGCTACCCGCAATTCCCCGCTGTCACCCGCACCATCTGTGCCGAGCGCGACCCGATCTGCGGCGCGGGCTACGGCGGCAACCTGCCGGTTCAGGCGATCACGGCCGGGTGGCCGGCGGGCCCGACCTGCGGCCCGGACGGCATTCGACCGCACCTGTGCTATCTGACCGACGCCGCGAGGCAGGGCGGCGAGTTCCTCGCGGGGCGAGCGCTCCGCCGGAGATAGCGATCACGGCTTCCGGCTGACCGAGCCGGCATGGACTTGCGAAAGCCCAGTCGGCGACATCAGAGCGAACCGGCGGGGCTCGTTTGCGCCTCCCGCCGGCCCGGCGTCGCGTCGGTGCTCGACTCCGAACTCGCGGCTGTCCATTGACCCAGGCGCTCACCGCAGCCCCGTTGAAAGTCATGGCTGCCATCGTGCCGACACGAGACAATGCCGGATCAGACTGACGATGCGGATCCGCGCTGTCCGCTGGTAGTGCTCGGAACGACTGTCGGCTCACCAAGGAGACTCGCATGATCACGACTCGCATGATCACGATGAGCGTCGGCACCGCCGAAAGCACTGAGGACGATCGGTAGCCCGGACAGCCGAAGTGCCGTGAGACCGAGGAGAGCCGATGACCCCCGACGAGCACGCCGCGAAAGCCCGCGAGATGCTGAATGCGGCCTCCACCATTCACCAGCGACTGTTCGACCGGGTCGTGTCCGGCGACATCACAGAGGACCAGACGGTGATGGCGATCGCCGGCCTCACCGCCACCCTGGCCCACGTCCACGCCATCCTCGCCACGATCCGGCCCGCACCGGCGCCGCGGTCGGCGGCGGCGGCGGAATACCCGAGCTTCGGCAGACCCAGTGACGGATTCGAGGATCAGCTGTTCTTCCCGGGGGAAGACGATCCTGGACCGCCGATCGGGTACCCCGACAACGCCGGAAAGGATGTGCTCGACGCCCAGGACGACGATTCGTCGTCCGACTGGGACGGATTGTCCTGAAAGGGGGTCCCTCGGCGGCAACCTCGAATTGCGCCGACAAAGCACTCGGCGTGGGCGTGGGCGAGGGCGTGGGCTGGGGCTGCTGGCGGTGCCTCAGCAACCGCGGACGTTGGACCTTGGTACGTAGCGGTCTGCTCGGCACCTGGGTGTATCAAGGTCTGCAGCATGTGGTCGGCCGGGTGAGGGCTGAGGCTGCTGGCGGTGTGGCAGCAACCGCGGACGTTGGACCTTGGTGCGCCGCGGTCTGCTCCGTGCCCGTGCGTATCAAGGTCGCGGAGTCCGGCGACGATATGGGGCGTTATGTGAGGTTGCGGTTCGGGGTGTGGGACGGATGCCCAGGATGTGGGGGCGGTGCCCGGTGGGCGGGATCGGGGTCCACCAGCTGGAATGCCAGCGGCGCGGGTGAGGGTGGCGCTGGCGGGAGGTAGTTCCGTGGAGTTGCCGAGACCGGTGGTGGGGGCATGGCGGCGCGTGACCGCGGCATGATCCGCGCGGGGGTCGCCGGCCCGGGGCGATGGTGGTGCGGGCGGGTGCGGAGCGGGCCACGCCGCCACAAGATCCGGCTGCGGCCCCGGGGGGTGTGATCGGTTGGCGGGGCCGGTGATGCGGAAAGCTCCTCTGTGCCCGGTGCCCGGTGCCCGGTGCCCGGTGGATCCCCGCGGTGGCGGCCCGGGTGCGGTAGGTGTCCGCCGCGAAGCCACTCGAACGAGTGTTGCCGACTGGAGTCGGGTCACTCCTGAACAAGACTCGGAGCCAACCGTCGCGCATCAAGATTCAGCGTGAGCGCGGTTGATCGTCGCCGGCAACAATTCTCGGAGCCTCGAGACCGCCAGCAGCGCGACGAAACGCACCGCCCGAGCTTGCCGGATCCAACTACGGCGCGGTCAACAAGGAACCGCCGCAAGCCCTACCAGCACAGCCGTCCGAGCTTGCCGGATCGAACTATGGCGCGGTCAACAGGGGTCCGCCGCAAGCCCTACCAGCACAGCCGCCCGAGCTTGCCGGATCCAACTACGGCGCGGTCAACAAGGAACCGCCGCAAGCCCTACCAGCGCAGCGGCAGCGTCGCGACGTAGTCGTCGAGCTCGTCGGCGATGACCTGGTGGTCGCGGGCGGACGGGTGCCAGTGGCAGCCGCCGTAGTCCAGGCCCGCCTCGCCGTAGTGCCAGTAGCGGATGCGGCTGTCCCCGCGGCTGTTGCGTTCCTGGACGATCTGCTGCGCGGTGTCGGCGAGGGCCGTGGTGTTGTAGACGTCCGTGGTGCTCACCACGATGATCGTGTGGGGGCCGTAGCGGGACCGGAGCTTGTCGAGGAAGCCGTGGTAGGCGGTGCGGTAGGCGGCGATCAGGCTGTCCGGCGTCCAGGGCTCGCCCGGGTTGATGGCGGTTGAGAAGTCGTTGATGCCCAGGCCGATGACGACCAGTTGGGGCCGCCAGGTGGCCGGCCGCCGCCAGACGTCGCCGTCCACGCTCAGCAGCGCCCGGTCGTAGTAGGTGCGGTAGCTGGTTCCCGGTTCGCCGCCGTTGTAGTTGCGGACCATGCCGCGGCCGGAGAAGGCGTTGATCTGGTAGTCGGCGTTCAGCCGCTGGGCGGTGAGGGCGCCGAAGCTGCGGTCCGCGTCGGTGGTGCGGTTGACCTCTTCGCCCGTGCAGTCGCGGGTGCTGGAAAGGTTGCCGTAGCCCGCGGTGTAGGAGTCGCCGATGAACTCGATCTGCCGGTGGCGCGGCGCCGGCCCGGACAGGATGGCGCCGCCGCGTGCGGCCACGAAGCCACCGAATTCGCTGACGGCCCACGGGCTCTCGGAGCGCTTGACGAGCCGGACGTCGTGCGTCCCGCGCCGGAGACCCGTGACCCAGTGCGTGATCCGGCCCGGGGCGACCAGGGTGCCGACGGTCGCCCCGTCGATCTGGACGTCGTAGTCGGCGGCGGCGTCGTTCAGGACGATACCGACCCCGGTGCCGCGGAAGCGGCCCTCGAAGTAGACACCCGGCCAGCTGTACCGCAACGAATCCCCACCGGCCTGGACCCGGCCCGCAGTGTGCACCGCGGCCAACGACAAAGGACCTGTGGCCAACGGCAAAGGGCCTGCGGCCGGCGTCAAGGGGCCCGCGGCGGGGGCGGCGGCGGCCGTTGCGGGCAGCGCGGTCAGGACCAGCAGGACGGCGGTCGCCAGCGCGCCAGTCGCACGTACGGATCGCACGGGATCTCCCTCGGGTCGCGCCGTCTATCCACGAGTGTCGATTCAAGCGCTGAACCGGTTAAGTGTCAAGCAAATCGGAGTGCGCCGGCGAACCCCGGGGCCGGGTGGCGAGGGCTGCCGCACCGGCAACCCCCGCCATCGCCGTACCCGTTGGCTACGGGCACTGCCTCCAGGCGAAGTGGTAGGTGGTCTGGATGCTGCCGTCGGTGGAGTCCATCGTCAGGAAGCTGGCGGTCGTCGAGGTGCCCTTGGCGACCCGCAGCTCGGTGTTGATGTTGAGGTTGCGCAGTTCGCCGCACGGGTGCCAGACCACCGCGGCGACCGGGACCTCGTCGCTGGCGAACCAGTTGTCATCCAGGGGCGCCGCGATCGGATGGTTGGTGAAGGTGCTCTGGGTCATGCCCTGGAAGTAGTAGTTGGCCCGCTGCGAGGCGGTGGCACCCGTCTGGAGCAGTCCGTATCCGCGGTAGTCCACCTTGGTGATCGCGAAGGTGAAGCCCTGCGGCACGTGGACCAACACGTTGAGCTGACAGTTCTTGCGGCCCTCGGTGGTGGCGATGCCCGGGCCGGCCTGGGCCAGGTAGTCGCTGTAGATCGCGGTGAAGGCGGTGTTGTCCGGCGAGACCGCGACGTCCGCCGTACCGGGCCGGCAGCCGGAGCCGGCCATGGCGACCAGGTCGATGACGATATGGTCGGACGGCGGGTTGTCCAGAATGTTTCCGGCAGAGGCAGGCGAGCCCACGATCAGCGAGGACGCGATCAGCGCCAGCACGGCTCCCCCACGCACCAACAATTTACGCATGGAACTCCCTTCGACATGAAACAACGATGCGCACGCGGGCTCAATGTAAATGTGGGTATCGAGATCCGTCAATGAGTACTTCCTTAGTCGCACCGCGAGTAAGAATATTTACCGGCAGGTAGGACGCAGCGGGTCGGCGGCACGTCGCGTCCAGCAGCACTCCACGCCTTAGGGATATTCCGGGCCAACCACTCCACCAAGCGGTCGAAATATCACTGTAATATCAGCAAATCGCACCGCCGGTCCGGCGTCAAGGCGCTCGTCACCGGCATGCGCGGGTCGCTTCAGGGATCGATCACTGACAATACTTGTGCGGGAGGTTTCGCCTGGCTAATATCCCGTATCGGAACCTAGTAGCGGCAGTCATGGCGCAAATAGCCGACACAGATGCGGATATCTTCCCCGGGCGGATCCGCTCGGGGTAATGCAGCGATGATGCGCGCGCGATATCTGTCGATAGTGAACAGCAAATCGAGAGGAATGCAATGATCAAAACGAGACCTGCGGTTCTCGCCGTACTCAGTACGGTTCTTGCGCTGTCGCTGTCCACGCCGGCCCGCGCCGCCGGCGAGGCAGCGGTCGCCGCCGTACCGGAGGGCACCGTCACCGTCGAGGTGGTAGCCGCCAACGGCTCGGGCTGCGCGCCCGGGACGGCCTCGGTGATCGCCAACTCCGACAAGACAGGCTTCCGGATCAGGTACTACGACTTCGTCGCCGAGGCCGGCGGCGGCGCCGCCTTGACGGACCGCCGCAAGAACTGCCAGATCGGCGTGCTCGTGACCATCCCGGCGGGATGGACGTTCGCGATCGCGGAGGCGGACTACCGGGGCCGGGCCCGGCTCTACTCCGGCGCGACGGCCCTGCAGCGCACGAACTACTACTGGCAGGGCTCCTCCGACAACAGCAGCACCGACGAGACGTTCACCGGCCCGCTCAACAGCTACTGGGAGACCAGCGACGTGGCACCGGTGCTGATCTACAAGCCCTGCGCGGAGCAGCGGGTCCTGAACATCAACACCGAGCTGCGGGTCGACAACGGCACCTCGACCAGCAGGAGCAGCATGTCGATGAAGTCGAGCGAGGGCGACGTCGACACCCTCTTCAACTTCGCCTGGATCCGCTGCTGACCCGCTAGCCCCGACGCCGTACCGCTGAAGATCCCGGAGGGTTCCGCGGAACCCTCCGGGATCGCTGTTTCCCACCGGGTGACCGACCGGTTTTCCTCAGTCTTCGGCGCAGGTGCCGACGATAAGACTGTGAGCCTTGACATGCCTCCCGGCGTCACGGTCCTCGCCGAGCTCGGCCGCGGCGCCCGGACGGTGGTGTACCGCGTCGCCAGGGACGGCCATGACCGGGCGATGAAGGTGTTCCTCGGCGGCTCCGACGCGGCGGCCATGCAGGACCTGCGGCGGGAGGCGGCCCTCCTCGCGTGGACCGACCACCCCGCGCTGCCGCGGGTGTACGAGGTCGGTCAGGCCGGCCCGCGACCGTATCTGATCATGGAGTTGATCGAGGGGCGGAGCCTCGGCGAGATCCTGCGGGTCCGCCCGCTCGCCGTCGACCGCGCCGTCCGGCTGGGCCGTCAACTCGCCGGCGCCCTCGCCGCGCTGCACGACGTCGGCCTGGTGCACCGCGACGTCAAGCCGCACAACATCATGATCGAACCGGACGGCACCGCGCGGCTCATCGACCTGGGAATGGCGGGCCGCACCACCGTCCAGCCGAGCGAGGCGACGGTCGGCACGTTGCAGTACAGCGCCCCGGAGCAGGGCGGCACGCTCAACCGTCCGGTCGACGCCCGCAGCGACCTGTACGCGCTGGGCGCGGTGCTGCACGAGTGTCTCACCGGTGCCCCGCCGTTCGCCTCGACCGACGCCAGTGAGCTGCTGCGCCTGCACGCCGGCGCGGCCCCGCCCGACCCCCGCGCCGGCCGGCCGGAGGTGCCGGCCACCCTCGCCGCCGTCCTCGCCAAGCTCCTCGCCAAGGACCCCGACGACCGCTATCAGAGCGCGGCCGGGCTCGGCGCGGATCTGGGCCACCTCGCCGCCGACCCACTCGCCACCTTCGCCCTCGACGGCGCCGAAACCGTCAACAGCACCGAAACCGTCAACAGCACCGAATCCGCCGCCGCGGCGGCGCCCGAGTCGACGCCGCTGACCGGTCGCGACCGGGAGCTGGGCCAGCTCGCCGCGCGCTGGCGCGAGGCGCGGGCCGGGCGCGGCGGGTTCGCCGTCATCGCGGGCGGGCTCGGCACCGGCAGGAGCCGGCTGGCCCGGGAACTCGGCCGCCTCGTCCGCGAGGACGGCGCACCGGCCCTCATCGCGGCGTGTCCGGAAGCGCCGCTGCCGCTGGCCCCGCTGCGCGCCGCGCTCGGTGCGCGGCTCGGCGGGCTCGCCGACGACCCGGCGGCGTTCACCCGGTCCGTCGCCGACCGCATCGGGGAGTTCGCCCGGGCCGAGGGCGGCGCGCTGATCTGCCTCGATGACGCGGACCGCGCCGACGAGGCCACCCTCGCGGTGCTGAGGCTGCTGACCGCGGACGCGCCCGGCGTACCGCTGCTGGTGCTGTTGACCGTCACCGACGGGCGGGCCGGCACGCTGCCGCCGAGCGTGCTGCGGCACGTTGATGCGGTCGTCACCCTCGGCCCGTGCGACGCGGCCGAGGCGACGGATCTGGTCGCCGCCTTCGCCCGCGGGCGCATTCTCGACCGCGCCGTGCTGAGCCGGCTCGCCACCCGCGCGGGCACGACCCCGTTCGAAATCCGGGAGTACCTCGCCGCCGTTGTGGACGCGGGGGTGCTGACGCCCTTCTGGGGGCAGTGGCAGCTCGACGCCGACGGGCTGGACCGGATCGCTCTGCCCGCGGATCTGCACGCGCTCGTCCTGCGCCGCCTCGACGGCCTCAGCGAGCGGGGCCGGGCCCTGCTCACCGCCGCCGCCGTGCTCGGCCCGGCCTTCTCCGCCGCGCCGGCTGCCGAGGTCGGCCGGGTGGATCCGGCCGACGCGGCCCGACTGCTCGCCGAGGCCGTCACCCGGGGTGCGGTGCGGCGCCAGGATGACGGGTACGGCTTCACCCACGAGCAGCTACGCCTGTCCCTGCTCGCCGCCGCCGACCCGGCGCTGGTGCGTGACCTGCATCAGCGCGCCGCCGACCAGCTCGACGCCGCGGGCGGCGACGGGCCCGCGCACACGTACTCGCTCGCGCGGCACTGCCTGCGCGGGCACCCCGACCGCGACCCGGCCCGGGTTGTCGAGGTGTGCCGGGCCGCCGGCGCGCTCGCGCTCGCCGAGCACGCCCCGGGCGAGGCGGTCGCGCTGCTGGAACCGGCGCACCGGTTCGCCGTGGCCGGGCTGCCGCCCGCGGTCGGCAGCGAGATCGCCGAGTTGCTCGGCGCCGCGTACCACCGGGCCGGCCACCTCGCGCTCGCGGTCGACACCCTGACCGGTGCGCTCGCGAACGCCGCGGGCCCGTTCGCCCGGGCCCGCATCCTGCTGGCGATCGGCATCCTGCACATGGACGCGTGGGACATCGATCCCTGCCTGACGACGATGCGCCGGGCCCTCGCCGAGCTGGACTGCGAGCTGCCGGAGAACCGGCTGGCGCTGCTCGCCGGCACCCTGGGCCGGCTCGCCGCCGGGCTCGTCATCGAGCGCACCGGCGTCGGCTTCGGCACCGCCACCGGGGTGGACGCCGACCGCTTCCGGCTCCAGGCGCAGCTCTACAGCACCGGCGGCGGCGCCGCCAGCCTCGGCCTCGACCCGATGCTCGCGCTCGTGCTGCTGCTCCGCTCGCTGTATCCGGCGAGCCGGCTCGGCTTCTCCGCGGAATACGTGCAGGTGCGCTCGGACGTGGCCGGCATCCTCGACATCGTCGGCGGGCCACGGCTCAGCGGCGGCGGCTACGCCCGGGCGGTCCGCGCCGCGATCGAGATCGGCGACCGCGCGGGCGCCGCGTTCGTCCTGCAGACGCGGAAGCTGATCCGGTACATCGGCGGCCGCGGCTCGGCCCGCGACATCCTGGCCGACTCGGCCGATCCGGAGCGCCTGATCAGCGCCGGCCGGTTCGTCACCCAGCTCGGCGGGACCCTGTGGGTGCAGCTGCTCGCCGGCTTCACCCGCGACGCTCAGACGCTGTACCAGGAGGGTGTGACCCGGCTGGACGCCGCCGACCTGCCGGAGAGCTCCCTGGTCCTGGCCGGCGCGTCGGTGGCCGCCGCGCTGGGCCGGGTCGCCGAGGCGGACGCGGCGCTGCGCAGCGTCGCCGGTGACCCCGCCGCGTTCCGCAACCCCAGCCGCCGGGTCAGCCTGTTGCTGGCCCGGGCGCAGGTCGCGGTCGAGCAGCGCGACCTCGGCGAGCCCTTCGACCAGGTCGCCGCCGACGTCGCCGAGCTGCGCCTGAATCCCAAGACGCTGCTGGTGCCGTTGCGAGGCATCTACGTGTACCTCGCCTACGGCCGCCTGGAGCAGTGCCGCACCGCGACGCCGGAGCAGCGGGGCCCGGCGCTGGACACCGCCCGGCAGGCCGTCGCGGTGCTGCGGGGCGCGGCCGCCTCTTCCGCACTGCTCAAGGCGCACTGCCAGCTGGCCGGGGCCTGGCTGCGCCATCTCGAGGGCGACCCGGCGGCGGCGCTCGCCGCGCTGAGCGCCGGCGATCCGGTCCTGCGCGCCGCCGACGCACCCCTGGCCAGCTTCGAGGCGGCCCGCCTGCGGGCACACCTCCTGCTCGCCCTCGACCAGGGCGCGGAGGCGACCGTCGCCGCCGCGGGCGCCCTGGCGCTCGCCGCGCGATACGAGTGGCCGCACCGCGCACAGTGGATCCGCGACGAGTTCGGCATCGACGGCCTCGCCGCCACCACGAGCGGCGCCAGCCGGGTCACCGACACCGACCTCACCGCCGCCACGTACCGGCAACGGCTCGACGCGGTGGCCGCGATGAGCCTCGCCTCGGCCCGGATCGTCGATCCGGAGGATCTCATCCGGGTCGCGCTCGACGAGACGATCAAGTTGCTCTCCGCGGAGCGCGCCTACCTGTTCCTGACCGACGAGCGGGACAAGCTCATCCCGCACCTCGGCCGCGACGCCGCCGGCAACGATCTGACCGAGATCGTCGGCTACGGCTCGACGCTGGTCGAGCAGGCCGGGCAGCGCCGCGAACCGCTGGTCGTCACCGGCACCGACGAGGGCGCCGCCCTCGGCTCGCAGAGCACGGTCGCGCACGGGCTGCGCAGCATCGTGGTCTCCCCGCTGCTGCACGACGGCCGGCTGCTCGGCGTGCTGTACCTGGACAGCCGGGTCGCCAAGGGCATGTTCACCACCGCCGACGTCGGCGTGCTCGCCGCCATCACCATGCACGTGGCCGCCGCCCTGGAGACGACCCGGGCCGCGCAGCTCACGCTCGACGTCCGTACGGCGCAGCACGAACGGGACATCGCCGAGACGCTGCGCACGGCGATGGAGCACGTGTCGGGCACCCTCGACCCGGCCGAGGTGCTCGACCGGCTCCGGAGCGCGATCGGCCGCGCGCTGCACGCCGACCACGCCCTGCTCGCGATCCGCGACGGCGACAAGATCCTGCTGGCGGACCCGGAGAACGACCCGGAGCCGGCCGTCGCCGACACCGACGCGGCATTCGACCGGGTGCTCTCCGGCAGCGCCCCGGTCTCGGCGGATACCTCCGCGCGGGCGGCACCGGCCATGTTCGCCGCCGCCGCGCGGCAATCGTGGCTGGCCGTGCCGCTGCGCTCCCGCGACAAGGCGGTCGGCGTCGTCTTCATCTCGGCGGACCGGGCCGGCGCGTACGGCGCGGCCCACCGCGAGCTCGCCGCCGTGCTCGCCGGCCAGGGAATGACCGCCTACGAGAACGCCGAACTGTTCAAGACGGTCGAGCAACTCGCCCTCACCGACGGGCTCACCGGCCTATTCAACCGCCGGCATTTCTTCCAGCTGGCAAGCCGGGAAATAGCCACCGCCCGGCGCCGCGCCAGCCCGCTGACCGCGCTGATGCTCGACATCGACCACTTTAAACAGATCAACGACCGCTACGGTCATCCCATCGGCGATCATGTCATCGTCACGGTGGCGAACCGGCTGAACGCCACCATCCGCACGACCGATCTGATCGGCCGGTACGGCGGTGAGGAGTTCGTGATCTTCCTGCCCGACACCGGCCACGATGGCGCGAACATCCTCGCCGAGCGGATTCGGACCGCCCTCGCCGACCACCCGGTCGAGACCGACGCCGGGCCGCTGACGGTCACCGCGAGCATCGGGCTCGCGCCGTACCACTTCACCGACACCGAGCCCGGCTCTCTGCTCGCCCGCGCCGACGAGGCCCTTTACGGTGCCAAGCAGAGTGGACGTAATCGCGTGGTGAACCACGCTCCTATATTGAATGAACTTTCCGGTGGGCATTCGCCGTGAAAGAGCGTGCCACCCACTAGGTTCAAAGGAAAAGCGTGGCCTTCTTCAGGGTGGGTGTCGAACGGCTGTCATGGGCAGTGACGTCAGCAACGTGCACGCGGGGATCACCCGCCTGCCGCCGGACCGGGTCGCCGCCCGCGTCCTCGCGCACGCGCTGATCGAGCAGACCCAGGTGGCGCCGCGCCCGGAGCTCGTGAACAGCCTCGCCGCGCAGGCCGAGGCGGCCGGCTGGGGCGAGGTGCAGGTGCTGCTGCTGCACTGCCGCCTGATCCTGGCCGGCCTGCAGGACGCACGGTACGAGGAGATCCGGCTCAATTCCGACGCGATGCTGGCCGCCGCGGAGGCCACCGGCGAGGAGATCCTGCTGGGCCTGGCCCTGGCGTCGCGGGCGCTGTTCCTGGTGGACGCCGAGCACCCGGAGTCCACCGGCGACGACGTCGGCTGGCTGCTCGCCCGGGCGGTCGCGATGCTGGACGACGTCGCCGACACCGAACCGGCCGAGCTCGGGCTGCGCGCCGTGGAGCTGCCGGCCTGCTTCGTCGAGTGCGGACAGGCCTACCACCGGCAGGGGCTGTGGGAGCTCGAGGAGGAGATGTACGTACGGGCGGCGGAGGCGCTGGAGATCCCGCTGCCGGGCGCGTTCCGGCCGGTCGCCGAGTTCACCCGCAAGGTGCTCGTGGTCAACCGGCTGGAGAGCGCCGCGGCGTTGACCAGCGACCTGCTGGAGATCGGCCGGCGCGAAGCGGCGCGGCAGGTCGCCGCCGCCGCGGTCCGGCCCAGCCCGGCGGAGCGGGCGAGCCTCCCGCCGAGCTGGCGGCACGAGGTGCGCGCCATGGAGCGCCTGCTCGACGTCGTGGCCTGCCGGTCGGGGCTGGACGGGGGGCCGGCCGCCGTCCCGGCGGACCTGTACGAGGTGCTCGGCGCGAGCCCCTCGGACAGATACCGGGCCTGCCTGCTGCTCGCGGCGGCCGTCGGCGCGCACGACGCCGGCGACCTGACCACCGCCGCGTGGCGGGCCGAGCAGGCTGTCACGCTGCTGGACGACGCCAAGCCGAGCATCACCACGCTCGCGCTCCGCCTCGCCGCCCAATCGACCCTCGACGGCGCCGCCATCCGGTATGCCCGCTATCTGGCGCTGCAGCGGTGGCAGGCGCGGCTGGAGATCCTCGGTGCCGCCCGGTCGCGGCTGGAGGCGGCCCGGGTGCTGCGCCACAGCGAGCAGCTGAGCCGGCAGGCGTACGTCGACGCGCTGACCGGCCTGGCCAACCGGCACGCCGAGACCCGCCACCTGGCGCGGCTGCGGCGCCGCGGGCCGCTCGACCGCCTCGGGGTCGTCCTGCTCGACGTCGACTACTTCAAGACCGTCAACGACACCTTCGGGCATGCCGTCGGCGACGAGGTGCTGCGGGTGATCGGCGCGGTGCTGCAGGCGGCGATCCGGCAGTCCGACCTCGCCGTCCGGCTCGGCGGCGACGAGTTCATGCTGCTGATGGACCTGCCGCCGGGCATCGAGGTGCCGGTCCCGGCGCCCGGCATCGTCAACGCCGTCACGCTGCACCACTGGAGCGACATCGCGCCCGGCCTGCGGGTCAGCGTGAGCGCGGGCCAGGCGGTGGGCGCGGCCCGCGACGTCGACCAGCTGATCCGGACCGCGGACCGAAACCTGTACCGGGCCAAGGCCGCCGGGCGCGGGCGGGCCGTCACCGCGAAGGACCTCGTCTGAGCCGGCCGCCCCCGGCTGTCAGAGGTCGAGCACCAGGCTCCGCCCCCGGCACCGGGACACGCAGATCATCATGACGTCCCCGGCGGCGCGCTCCGCCTCGGTGAGCACCGAGTCGCGGTGCTCCGGCTCCCCGTCCAGGACGCCGGTCTCGCAGGTGCCGCAGGTGCCCTCCCCGCAGGAGGAGAGCACGACGACCCCGTCCTGCTCGACGGCCTTGAGGATGGAGATGCCCGCGGGCACCCGTACCGTCCGGCCGCTCTGCCGCAGCACCACCTCGATGTCGTGGTCGACGGCGGGCGCCGCCGGCCGTGCGGCGAACCGCTCGGTCCGCAGGGCGGCCTCCGGCCAGCCGGCGCAGCGCTGCTCCACGGCCGCGAGCAGCGGCTCGGGCCCGCAGCAGTACACCAGGGTGTCCGGGCGTGGGGTGTCGAGCGGGCTCAGGTCGAGCAGGCCGGTCTCGTCCTGGGCCCGCACGCCGACCCGGTCGCCGTAGCAGTCCAGGAGGTCCAGGAAGGCCATCGAGGTGCGCCGGCGGCCGCCGTAGAGCAGCCGCCATTCGGCCCCACTGGCCGCGGCGGCGGCGACCATCGGCAGGATGGGGGTGATCCCGATGCCGCCGGCGATGAAGAGGTACTCGCGGGCCGGCAGCAGCTCGAAGTGATTGCGCGGGCCGTCCACGCGCAGCCGCATGCCCGGCGCGAGCCGCTCGTGGACGTGCCGGGAGCCGCCCCGGCCCGCCGGTTCGCGCAGCACGGCCAGGCGCCAGCGGTGCCGGTCGGCCGGGTCGCCGCAGAGCGAATACTGCCGCACCAGCCCCGGTTCCAGCACCAGGTCGACGTGGGCGCCCGGGCGCCACGGCGGCAGCTCGCCGCCGTCCGCGGCCCGCAGGGTCAGCCCCAGCACCCCGTCGGCCAGCGGCTCCACCCGCTCCAGGATCATCTCGGTCATCGGGCCCGCCCGTCCGCCGCGGCCGCGGCGTGATCCGGGTGCGCCAGCAGCCACTGCCACATCTCGACCGGGTCGTCGGCGTCGTGCTCGGCACCGCAGTGGCAGGTGCCGTGCAGCCGGTCCGAGCCCGGCGCCCAGACGATCCGGTAGACGGTGCCGCTCACGAACCCGCGAGCTTCCGCAGCAGGCGCCGGGCGGCCAGCCCGCCGGTGTCGATGTTGATGCTCAGCTCCTGGTAGCCGTCCGGTTCGCCGGCGATCACCTTTTCCAGGGCGTTGAGGGCCACCACGTCCTGCATGACCACGGTGTGGTTGCTCTTCGCCAGATAGTCCGAGACCTCCTCGTCGCCGACGGCGAAGTCGCGGGCGACCATCCAGAAGTCCAGGGTGCTGGTGGCAGTCTCCGGGGTGATGGCGTAGACGATCTCGGCGTGGCAGGCGGCGCTGTCGTCGCCGTCCGGGCCGGGCTCGACGCCGGTCGGCGCGATCCGGCTGTGCAGCAGGTACAGGCCCGGCGGGTGGTATTCGATGTCCTGCCAGCGGTCGATGCGCCCGGAGATGCCGGTGGACTTCGCGTAGAACGGCGGGCATTCGACGTCCTTCATCCGGCGCCGCACGTGCACGATGCCGGCGCCCTCGTCGACCTCGGTGGTGATCGGCGTCTCGGCCACCTCCGGGGTGCCGATGTAGCCGCCGTGCAGGTACGTCTCGTGGGACAGGTCCAGCAGGTTGTCCACCAGCAGGCCGTAGCGGGCGGCCAGCGGTTCCATGCCCCGTACCGTGGTGTAGCCGGGCGCGGACAGCCAGGGTGCCCGGGGAATGGTGCCGGCGTCGGCCTTGTCCGGATCGCCGATCCAGACCCAGACCAGCGAGTCCTGCTCCACCACCGGGTAGGCGGGCACCCGGGCGGTGCGCGGGATCCGGGTCTGCGCGGGCACGGAGACGCAGGCGCCGCTGGGTTCGTAGGTGAAGCCGTGATAGCCGCAGACGATGCGGTCGCCGTCGCGCCCGCTCAGCGACAGCGGATACCGGCGGTGCACGCACCGGTCGCCCAGCGCCACCGCGGTGCCGTCCTGGGTGCGGTAGAGCACGATCGGTTCGGCGAGGATCGTGCGGCCCAGCAATGGCTCGCCGACCTCCTCGGAGTAGGCGGCGACGTACCACTGGTTGCGGACAAAGTCGGTCATCGGCGTCTCCCGGTCCCCTGCGACGTGTGTCACCCTGACGATCGGTGGCGCCCGGCTCCGGTCGCTACGGACCTTCCACTGAGCGGAAGGATTGCGGCTGAAGCCGGAGCGCGCGCGAGATGCCGCGGGCGGCGGTGCGGACCGCGGGGGCCAGCGCCGCCGGTGCCACCGAGCCCGCCCGGACCACAATGGACAGAGCCGCCACCACCTCGTCGGCGGTGCCGTGCACGGGCGCGGCCACCGACAGCGCGTCCAGGGTCACCTGACCGTCGCTCACCGCGTACCCGCAGCGCCGGACCTGTGCCAATTCCCTGCGCAACCGGTCCGGGTCGGTGATGGTCCGGTCGGTGAACCGGGCCAACGGCCCGGCCAGGTAGCTCTCCTGCGCCTCGGCGGCGGCGTAAGCGAGCAGCACCAGGCCGACGCCGGTGCTGTGCGCGGGCCACCGGCCGCCGACCCGGGTGCGCACGCCGACCGCGGACCGGCCGGCGAAGCGCTCGAGATAGACCACGTCGGTGCCGTCGAGCACGGCCAGTTGCACGTTCTCGTGGGTGGCCTCGTACAGGTCCTCCAGGAACGGCAGGGCCACTTCGCGCAGGCCGAGGCCGCGCGGGGCGAGCGAGCCGACCTCCCACAGCCGCAGCCCGATCCGGTACCGGCCCAGGGTGTCGCGTTCCAGCGCGCCCCAGGCGGCCAGCTCGCCGACCAGGCGGTGGGTGGTGGCCATCGGCAGGCCGGTGCGCCGGCTGAGCTGGGTCAGCGACAGGTACCGGTGCTCGGCGCCGAACGCGCCGAGCACCGCCAGTACCCGGCTGGCCACCGAGTCCATGGGTATTACTCCGCGAGCAGGAACTTCTGGACCGTGTCGAGCAGCTCGGCCGGGCGCTCGAAGACCACCACGTGGCCGCTGTCGATCTCGGCATATTCGCTGCCGGCGATCGCCTCGTGCAGCGCCCGGGCCCGCTCGACCGGCACGACCTGGTCGCGGGTGAGCCCGACCACCAGCGTCGGCGCGGTGATCCGGGGCAGCAGGGCGCGCAGGTCGGCGGTGCGGTCGACCTCGAGGTGCCGGCGCATGCCGGGGGTGATCGGCGGGCCGTTCTCGACGAACTGCCGCAGGCCCTCCGGGCCCAGCCCGTGCAGGAACGGCGCGCTGAAGCACTGCAGCTGCAGGAACCGGTTGAGCAGGTCGTGGTCGGTGGCCTCCAGCCGGGACCACACGTCCAGCATCAGCTGGTGCCGGCCGTCCTCGGGGTCCGGCCAGCCGGCCACCAGCACCAGCCGGCGGACCAGGTCGGGGCGGCTGCCGGCCACCGCGGCGGCGACGACGGCGCCGAGCGAGAAGCCCACCAGGTCGACCGGGCCGTCCGGCGAGGCGGCGGCGGTCGCCGCCGCGATCTGCTCGGCGAGCAGGTCGAGGGTGAGCTCGCCGCCGGGGTCGGTGGTCTCGCCGCCGCCGGCGTAGTCGGCCAGGACCACGGTGCGGTCGCCGGTGAACGCGTCCAGCAGGTGGCCGTAGTTGAGCTCGGCGGACAGCCCGGTGCCGGGCACCAGGACCAGCGCCGGGCCGGTCCCGGCGGTGCGATAGTGCACGGTCGTGCCGGCGACGGAGGTGGTGGGCATCAAGGGCTCCTTCGGGTACGGGGTCAAGATCAGGCGGTCTCGCCCATCGGGTGGGCGAGCGCCAGGTGGCAACGTTCGAGCAGCTTGCGCAGGGTGGCCTGCTCCGCCTCGGTGAGATCCGCGAGCATCTCCCGTTCGATCAGGTCGGCGTCGGCGCGGCATTCGGCGAGCTTGGCGGCGCCGGCCGGGGTGAGCTGGGCGAGCAGCACGTGCCGCCGGTCGGCGCTCGGGTGGCGCAGGATCAGGCCCTGCCGTTCGAGGGTCACGACCAGCTCGTGCATGGTCTGCGGCCGGACGAAGCAGCGCCGGGACAGCTGCGCCGAGGACAGGTCGCCGCGGTGCTGCAGGACGGTCAGCGCGGTGTACTGCACCGTGGTGACGCCGTGCTGCCGCAGGGCCACGTCCAATCGCGCCCGGATGGCCGATTCCACCTGTTTCACCAGGTACGTGGTCAGGGACGGCGGGCCGGCCATGCATCGACTCCTTCTTGAGAAACGGACATTTCCGCCCGATCGGCGAGCCGCTGTTGACGACTCCGTAACGGGCAAGCTACAAACTAGCAATCAGGATTCCTGATAGCCAGACGGTCAACCAGATGAATTGAGACCGCAGGAGGCCCCATGTCGCTCGTTACCGCCGCAGCCGTCGTACCCGGCGCCGGCAAGCCCTTCACCGTCGAACAGATCACCCTCAACGGGCCGGCCGACCACGAGGTCGTGGTGCGCATGGTCGCCGCCGGCATGTGCCACACCGACCTGACCGTGCAGGCCGGGTTCATTCCGTTTCCGCTGCCGGGAGTCCTCGGCCACGAGGGCGCCGGCGTGGTCGAGGCCGTCGGCGCGGCGGTCACCTCCGTCGCTCCCGGCGACCGCGTGCTGCTGTCGTTCACCTCGTGCGGCGCCTGCGGTGCCTGCCGGGACGGCCGGCCAGCGCTGTGCGAGACCTGGCTGCCGCGCAACCTGCTCGCCGGCGCCCGCCCCGACGGTACGGCGCCCCTGGCCGACTCCGACGGCGGCGAGCTGCACGGCTCCTTCTTCGGGCAGTCCTCGTTCGCCCGGCACGCCCTGGTCGACGAGCGCAGCGTCGTGAAGGTCGGCCCGGACACCCCGCTGGAGGTGCTCGCCCCCCTCGGCTGCGGCGTGGTCACCGGCTTCGGCACGGTCGTCAACGTGCTCAAGCCCGGCCCGGGCCAGAGCATCGCCATCCTCGGCGCGGGCAGCGTGGGCCTGAGCGCCGTGATGGCCGCCGCCCTCAGCCCCGCCGACAAGATCATCGCGGTCGACCGGGTGCCGGAGCGCCTCGACCTGGCCCGCGAACTCGGCGCCACCGACACGATCGACACCACCGGCACCGACCTGGCGGCGGCGCTCGCCGAGCTCACCGGCGGCCGCGGGGTGGACCGCATCCTCGACGCCACCGGCGTGCCGGCCCTCATCAGCGCCGGCATCGCCGGGCTCGCGGCCGGCGGCATCTTCGCGTTCGTGGGCGCGCCGCCGTTCGGCACCACCGTTCCGGTCGACGTCAACGCGATGCTGTCCGGCCGTTGCCTGGTCGGCGTGACCATCGGCGACGCGCAGACCCAGTCGCTGATCCCGGCCATGGTGCGGCTGCACGCCCAGGGCCGGCTGCCGGTGGAGAAGCTCATCACCTCGTACGCGTTCGACCAGATCCAGCAAGCCGCCGACGACATCCACGCCGGCCGTGTCATCAAGCCGGTCCTGCACTTCTGATACCCGCCCGCCGAGGGAGCACACCATGACGCAGACCCAGGAACCCGTACGGGAGACCTCCACCCCGGCCGTCGAACCCGGCCGGCTCTACATCGGCGGCGGCTGGCGCGACGCCGTCGCCGGCCGCCGGCGCGACGTGATCAACCCGGCCAACGGCACCCGGATCACCACCGTGGCCGAGGGCGACGCCGCCGACATCAACGCCGCCGTGATCGCCGCCCGGGTCGCCTTCGACGAGGGCCCGTGGCCGCGGCTGAGCGCCCGCGAGCGCGGCGACGTGCTGCTCAAGATCGCCGCCACGCTGGAGGCGCACCGCGAGGAACTGGCCCAGCTGGAGAGCATCGACACCGGCAAGCCCATCACCTTCGCCCGCATGGTCGACCTCGGCGACACCATCGACCACTTCACCTACTACGGCGGCCTGGCCGGCACCGTCGAGGGCGCCACCCGCAGCATCCGCCGGCCCGGTTTCGCCTACACCCTGCGCGAGCCGATCGGCGTGGTCGGCGCGATCAGCCCGTTCAACTTCCCGCTGATCCTGTCCACCAGCAAGATCGCCCCGGCGCTGGCGGCCGGCAACACCGTCGTGCACAAGCCCGCCGAGGACACCCCGCTGACCGCCCTGCGGCTGGCCGAGCTGCTCACCGAGGCGGGGCTGCCCGACGGCGTGCTCAACGTGGTGACCGGCGGCGGCGCGGCCGGCGCGGCCCTGGCCGAGCACCCCGGCGTCGACAAGATCGCCTTCACCGGTTCGACCGCCACCGGCGCCAAGGTCGCCACCGCGGCGGCCGCCCGGGTCACCCCGACCACGATGGAGCTCGGCGGCAAGAGCGCCCAGATCATCTTCGCCGACGCCGACGTGGCGCGCGCCATCGAGGCGGCGGTCGGCGGCTTCGTGTTCAACACCGGCCAGTTCTGCATGGGCGGCACCCGCCTGCTCGTGCACCGCGACCTGTACGACACGGTGCTCGGCGCGCTCGCCGAGGCGGCCACCCACGTGCCGGTCGGCGACCCGCGGCAGGAGTCCACCGTGGTCGGCCCGATGGCCGGCCCGCACCACCTGGAGAACGTCGAGCGCTACCTCGCCCTCGGCGAGGGACGGGTGGTCGCCGGCGGGCACCGGCTTGACATCGACGGCGGCTACTACTTCGCCCCCACGGTGCTCGCCGACGTGGCCGACGACGCCCGGGTGGTGCAGGAGGAGATCTTCGGGCCGGTGCTCACCGTGCAGCGCTTCGACACCGAGGACGAGGCGGTCGCGATGGCCAACGGCACCCCGTACGGGCTCGCGGCCGGCCTGCACACCAACGACGTCGCCCGCGCGCACCGGGTCGCCGCGAAGCTGCGCGCCGGGATCGTCTGGGTCAACTCCTGGGCGGTGCTCGACGCGGCCCTGCCGTTCGGCGGCTACGGCCGGTCCGGGCACGGCCGGGAGAACGGCCCCGAGGGCCTCGACGAATACCTGCAGACCAAGTCCGTGTACCTGCCCACCGACTGACCACCGCCCCCGAAGAAGAGGAACACATGGATCTCACCGGAAAAGTCGCCGTCGTCACCGGCAGCGGGCAGGGCCTCGGCCTCGCGTACGCCCGGGCGCTGACCGCGGCCGGCGCCAGCGTCGTCATCAACGACATCGACGCCGACGTCGCCAAGCGGGCCGTCGCCGAGTTGCCCGCCGGCCGCGCGGTCGCCGAGGTCGTGGCGGTCGGCGACGCGGAGGCGGCGCAGCGCCTCGTCGACCGGGCGGTCAGCGAGTTCGGCCGCCTCGACATCATGTGCACCAACGCGGGCATCCTGCGCGACCGGGTGCTGTGGAAGATGTCCGACGCGGAGTTCGACGCCGTCGTCCAGGTCCACCTGCGCGGCACCTTCACCTGCGTACGGGCCGCCGCGCAGCGCATGCGGGAGCAGAACGAGGGCGGGACGGTCATCGTGGCCGGCTCCCCCGCCGGCCAGCGCGGCAACTTCGGCCAGACCAACTACGCCGCGGCCAAGGCGGGCATCGCCGCGATGGTGCGCACCTGGGCCATGGAGCTGGCCAAGGCGCAGATCACGGTCAACGCGGTGGTCCCTAACGCGGCCACCGCGATGACCCGGACCATCCCGGCGTTCGCACCGTACGTCGAGGCCTGGGAGGAACGCGGCGAGCCGCTGCCCGACAAGCTGCGCAAGGGTGAGGGCTTCGGCACCGCCGACGACTGCGCCGGCCTGGTCGTCTTCCTCGCCTCGGCGGCGGCCCGGGAGGTGACCGGGCAGTGCATCGGCATCGGCGGCGACAAGCTGTCGCTGTGGTCGCACCCGCAGGAGATCGCCACCGCGTACACCGACGGCGGGTGGAGCGCCGACGCCATCGCCGCGGCGTGGCCGACGAGCGTGGGCCGGCGCCCCGAGACGTACGGGATCGTGATGCCGTCGTGAACGTCGCCGACCTGGTCGCCATCGATGTGCACACCCACGCCGAGGTCTCCTCCCGCGGTTCGGAATCGCTGTCGGAGGACCTGCGGGCGGCCTCCGACGACTACTTCAAGACCGGCGGCCGGAAGCTGCCGACGCTCGACGAGATCGCCGCCCACTACCGGGAACGCCGGATGGCCTGCGTCGTCTTCACCGTCGACGCGGAGGCCGCGACCGGCGTGCCGGCGATCGCCAACGAGGAGATCGCCGAGGCCGGCGCCCGGCACCCCGACGTGATCATCCCGTTCGCCAGCATCGACCCCGCCAAGGGCCGGCTCGGCGCCCGGCAGGCCGGCCGGCTGGTTCGCGAGCACGGCGTCCGCGGGTTCAAGTTCCATCCCAACGTGCAGGCGTTCTACCCCAACGACCGCGCGGTGTACCCGCTGTACGAGGCGATCCAGGAACTGGGCGTGCCGGTGGTCTTCCACACCGGACAGACCGGCATCGGGGCCGGCGCGCCGGGCGGCGGCGGGATCCGGCTCAAGTACTCCAACCCGATGTTCGTCGACGATGTGGCGGCCGACTTCCCGGACCTGCCGATCATCCTGGCCCACCCGTCGTTCCCGTGGCAGGACGAGGCGCTGGCCGTGGCGACCCACAAGCCGCTGGTGCACATCGACCTGTCCGGGTGGTCGCCGAAGTACTTCCCCCCGCAGCTGGTGCAGTACGCCAACACGCTGCTGCAGGACAAGGTGCTGTTCGGCTCCGACTACCCGCTGCTGACCCCAGACCGGTGGCTGGCCGACTTCGACAAGCTGCCGATCAAGCCCGAGGTGCGGCCGAAGATCCTCAAGGACAACGCCGCCCGGCTGCTCGGGCTGGCCAAGAGCTGAGCCAACCCCCGCGAAGGGATGCAGCACATGCACAACCAGGGAATCGGCTCGTGGCCGGCCCGGCGGGCCCGCAAGACGCCCGACCGGGTCGCCATCGAGTACGGCGACGAGGCATGGACCTACCGGCAACTGCACGAGCGGGTGCAGCGGGTGGCGCATGGGCTGCGCCGGCTCGGCGTGTCCCGCGGCGACCGGGTGGCGTACCTGGGGCCGAACCACCCGGCGTTCCTGGAGACGATGTTCGCCACCGGCCTGCTCGGCGCGGTCTTCGTGCCGCTCAACTCCCGGCTCGCCGGGCCCGAACTCGCCGTCCAGCTCACCGACGCGGGCGTCGGCACCCTCGTCTACGACCCGCGGCTGGCCGCCGTGGCGGCCGAGTTGCCGCCGGTCCGGGCGCTCGCGCTCGACGACGGCTACCAGGACCTGCTGGACGGCACCGCCGCCACGGTGGTCGACGAGGCGGTCTCGCTCGACGACCCCTGCATCATCATGTACACCTCCGGCACCACCGGCACGCCCAAGGGCGCCGTGCTGACCCACGGCAACATCACCTGGAACGCCATCAACGTGGTGGTCGACTCGGACCTGGCCGGCGACGAGGTGACGCTGCTGGTAGCGCCGCTGTTCCACACCGCGGGGCTGAACATGAACTGCATGCCGACCCTGCTCAAGGGCGGCCGGGTGCTGCTGGAGCACGCCTTCGACGCGGGCCGGGTGCTCCGGCTCATCGAGGAGCGCGGGGTGACGCTGATGTTCGCCGTGCCGGCGATGTACAACACCCTCGCCGCCCATCCGCGCTGGCCGGACACGGATCTGGCCAGCCTGCGGACGCTCATGTGCGGCGGGGCGCCGGTGCCCGAGGCGACGATCCACACGTACCTGGGCCGCGGCTTGGCCTTCGTCCAGGGTTACGGGATGACCGAGGCGTCGCCGGGGGTGCTACTGCTCGACCGTACCCAGGTCTTGGCCAAGGCCGGCTCGGCCGGCGTGCCGCACTTCTTCACCCAGGTCCGGGTGGCGGGGCCGGATCTGGCCGACGCGGCGCCGGGCGAGAAGGGCGAGGTGCTGGTCGCCGGGCCGAACGTGATGTCCGGCTACTGGGGCCGGCCCGAGGCCACCGCGGCCGCGTTCACCGACGACGGGGTGTGGTTCCGCTCCGGCGACGTGGCCGTGACCGACCGGGACGGCTACGTGTACCTCGTCGACCGGGTCAAGGACATGATCATCTCGGGCGGCGAGAACATCTACCCGGCCGAGGTGGAGAAGGCGCTGGCCGAGCACCCCGCCGTGGCCGACGCCGGGGTGTTCGGCGTGCCGGACGCCAAGTGGGGCGAGGTCGGCTACGCCGTCGTGTCGCTGCGCCCCGGCCACCGGGCCGGCGCGGAGGACCTGCGCGAGTTCCTGGTCGGCCGCATCGCCAAGTACAAGATCCCGGCCTCGTTCCGCTTCGTGGACGAGCTGCCCCGCAACGCCGTCGGCAAGGTTCTCAAGAACCGGCTGCGCGACGCCTACGCCAAGGAGACGACGTGACCATCACGGTGCAGGGCCTGACCGAACTCAAGACCAAGGCCGGTACGGACCTGGGGCACAGCGACTGGCTGGAGATCACCCAGGACCGGGTCAACGCCTTCGCCGGCGCCACCGACGATCACCAGTGGATCCACGTCGACCCGGAGCGGGCCAAGACGGGGCCCTTCGGCCGGACGATCGCGCACGGGTATCTGACGCTGTCGCTGCTGATTCCCCTCTTCAACGAGTTGCTGGTGGTCGAGGGCGTCGGCATGGCCGTGAACTACGGGCTGAACAAGGTGCGGTTCCCGGCACCCGTACCGGTCGGCGCCAAGATCCGGCTGGCCGGCCGGCTGGCCGAGGTCGCGGACGTCGCCGGTGGTGGCGTCCAACTCCTCGCCGACTTCACCGTCGAAGTGGACGGCGGCACCAAGCCCGCATGCGTGGCGCAGGCCGTGTACCGCTTCTATCCCTGACCGCACTTTTCCCTGGGGGATGACGCGCCGGCCGGTGCTGCCGGCCGGCGCTTCACACATTGACGTTCATCGAACGCTGTGGCAGCATTCCCCGCAGATCAATTCAGGCGTCATCCGGGCAGACGCGACAGACGCCAGCGGGTTTCCGCTGGCCGCGAGCCCTGGAGACAGCAGTGAGACTTCAGCAACCCCGGTTCAAACTCCTCGCCCTGGCGCTGGCCGCGACCGTCACCGGTGTCACCGCGGGAGCGGCCGTCGCCAACGCCGCCGCCGCCGGATGCCAGGTCACCTACGCGGTCGGCTCGCAGTGGGCGGGCGGCTTCACCGGCAACGTCGGCATCACCAACCTCGGCGATCCGCTGACCTCCTGGACGGTGCGCTGGTCGTTCACCGCCGGCCAGACCGTGACCCAGGCGTGGAACGCCGGAGTCACCCAGAGCGGCGGCGCCGTGACGGCGGTCAACACCACCTGGAACGGCGCGCTGGCCACCAACGGCAGCGCGTCGTTCGGCTTCAACGGCTCGTGGACCACCACCAACCCGGCGCCGACCAGCTTCACCCTCAACGGCGTGATCTGCACCGGCACCACCACGCCCCCGTCCACACCGCCCGCGACCGCCACGCCGACGCCGACGACCACGACACCGCCGTCCACCCCGCAGCAGCGGACCGTGCGGGTCTACTGGCTGAAGCCGTCCGACGTGGCCTTCGACCAGCGGTGGCCGGACGGCATCGCCAACGTCATGCGCGAGGCGCAGCGCTACTACCGGCAGGAACTGGGCAAGACCTTCACACTCAACAACCAGGTGGTCGAGGTCGTCAACGGCGACCACGTGAAATCCTGGTACGAGAACACCCCGAACGGCGACGAACGATACTGGTGGTCGGTGTTCAACATGCAGCAGGAGCTGATGCGCAAGCTCAGCCTGCGCGCACCGGACAGCCGCTGGATCAACGTCGGCCTGATCAGCGCGGAAGGCCCCGGCGCGGGCGGCGGGGGCGGCGGCGGCTGGGTCATCCTCTGCCAGCACGACGCCGACGGCGCGGCGGGCGTGAACGGCCCGATGAACCGGTGGTACGGCGGCATGGTCCATGAACTGGGCCACGCCCTGGGGCTGCCGGACTCGACCTCGACCGACGGCACGCCGATGTCGGCGTCGTTCTACTCCTATCCGGACACTCACTTCAACCAGAGCCAGAAGACCGGAATCCTGAACGGACCGTACGGCAGCTTCCTGTCCTGAACCCGGCTGCGGCCCCACCCGTCGGTCAGTCCGCCGGGTGGGGTCGCTCGTCGGCGTGCCGACCGGCCGCGCGAACACCGACTTTGGTTATCGCATACCGACCGATGGGCGACGAGGAACGCCGCGGGAGCTGATTGGCTGACGGTCATGACAGCGCCGACTCCGCCCGGCAGCGACCTGGCCGCGACCGACCCGACAACCCCGGATCCGCCCCGGCCGACCCCGGTATCGACCCGCGCGCTCGGGCCCGACCTGGCGCGCGGCTTCATGCTGTTGTTCATCGCCCTGGCCAACTCGCACTACTTCCTGCGCGGCTCGGCGGTGCTCGGCGGCTATCCGCAGGACGGGTCGGTCCTCGACCGGGGCGTCATCTGGTTCATCGCGACCTTCGTCGACGGCCGGGCCTTCCCGTTGTTCGGCGTGCTCTTCGGATACGGCATCGCCCGGATCGCCGGCCGGCAGGAGGCGCTCGGGCCGCGGGGCGTGCGCCGGCTGCTGTGGCGGCGCAGCCTGGTGCTGGTGGTCGTGGGCTTCCTGCACGCGGTGCTGCTCTACGTCGGTGACATCCTGACCGCGTACGGTGTCTTGCTCTTTCTGGGTGTGTGGTGCCTGCGCTGGAAGGACCGCTGGCTGCTGGTGACGGCCGCGGTGTTCCTCGCGCTCAACGCGCTGCCGGGCGACAGCTCGTTGAGCACCAGCAGCGATCCCCCGGACGTCACGATGCTGCCGCCGGACCCGTTGTCCATGATCGTCAATCGCCCGCCGGTGTCCCTCTTCATCGCGCTGCTGGGCTTCCTGGGCTTCATGTGCCCGTTCGTGATCGGCCTGTGGGCGGGCCGCCGGCGCATCCTGGAGCAGCCGGAACGACACCGGACGTTGCTGCGCGTCACGGCAGGCGCCGGCCTCGGCGCCGCGGTGCTCGGTGCGCAGCCGGTCGCCCTGATCCTCGCCGGCCTGGTGACCGCGCCGGGCCGGGAGTCGCTCGCGCTGCTGGGCCCGCTGCACGACGCGACGGGAATCCTGGGCGGCTTCGGCTACGCCGCGCTGCTGTCCCTCATCGCGGTCCGGCTCCAGGCGCGCCGGCCGCGGCCGGTGGTCGACGCCATTGCCGCCGTCGGTCAGCGGTCGATGACCTGCTACCTGGCGCAGTCGGTGGTCTGGACCGTCGTCTTCACCCCGTTCCTGCTCGACCTTTCCGGGACCCTCACGGTCGCCACCACGGCGCTGCTGGCGACCGCGACGTGGCTGGTCACCGTGCTGCTCGCCGACTGGATGCGCCGGACGGGACGCCGCGGGCCGTTCGAGGTGCTGATCCGGCGCATCACCTACCGCCAGCCGGCGCGCTGAGCGGGCTGCCGCGGCCGCCCTTGCCCGGCGAATCTATCTTGATCAGGCGGGAGCGCCCCGGCCGGTCGGACGGGGCGAATCCGTCCCGATCGGGGACCAACACCGGCCGACCGGATGATCCGGACGGACCACCCCAGGCCGCACCATTTCGGCATGATCCGAAGGTTGCTCGCGTTCGTGCTGGTGGGCGTCCTCGCGTCCGCTGGCCTGGTCGCGAGCAGCCCACACCGCGGCGCCGCCGGGACCGCCGCGCTCGACGTGCTGTTCATCGGCAACAGCTTGATCGGCACCCGGGCGGCCACCGGGGAGGACACCCCCGACGTCGTCTGCCGGCTGGCCCGGGCGACCGGCCGCACCGTCCGGGGCACCAAGGTCATCCGGTACGGCCACACCCTCCAGCGGACCTGGGACGCGGGACCGGCGCGGGCGGCCCTGAGCGGCGCCACCCGATACGACTACATCCTGCTCCAGGAGTACAGCACCCTGGTCGCCATCGCACCGGCTCGGGCCACGGCCACTTTGCTGCGGACGTACGCTCCCGCCCTGTCGCGTTCGCTCAAACCCGGCGGCCGGATCGTGCTCTTCAAGAACTGGGCGCTCGCCGACCCGGTGCCGTTCGTCTCGCGGGCCCAGAACGTGGCCGCGATCAACGCCGGCTACGACCGGCTGGCCGCCGCGCTGCCGCTGCCCGCCCTGGTCGCACCGATCAGCGACGAGTTCGAGGCCGTGCTGGCGCGCGGCGGCACCGGCGCGCTGATCGACCCGGACGGCAAGCACCCGACCGGCCGGGCCGTCTACCTGGACGCGGTCACCCTGTACGGCATCTTCTTCGGTCGCTCGCCCCGCGAGCTGCCCGACCTCTACCTTCCCCCGACGGAGGCCGCCGGCCTGCGCGACGTGGCCGCCGCCGCCCTCGGCTACTGACCGGCGAACGCGGTTCGGACGCTGTCGGCCAGCCAACCGCCGATCGAGCGGCGGAGCCTTGCCCTGGCCTCACGGAGGCATCCGACGTGCAGCCCCCATCAGGCGGGCTGTACCGCTCCGTTTCCCGAGGATCTCCGGCTACGCGATCGGGTAGCGCGGACCCGCTCGTCTCCGGCGCGCTCGGGGCCCTTCTCGTCGGTGGTTGGCGGGGTGCGGGATGGCGATTTGATGATTTCGGGTTTGGTCGGCACCTGCCCGCATCAGGGTCCGCCGCATGTGGTCGGCGAGGCGAGGGCAGCGGCTTGGGCTGGGCTGCGACTTGGGCTGCTGACGGTGCCGCAAGCAACGTGACCCGCTGGACCTTGGTGCGCAGCGGTCTGCTCCGTGCCCGTGCGCATCAACGTTGCGAAGCCTGGCGGCGTTATGGGACGTTATGTGAGGTTGTGTCCTGGGGTGTGGGACGGGATGCCCAGGATGTGGTGGCGGTGCCCGGTGGGCGGGATCGGGGTCCATCAGCTGGACTGCCACCGGAGTGACTCAGGGGTGGGTCTGGCAGGAGGAACGTTGTCGGCAAGGTGTCGACGGTTCGAAACCCTGTGCAATTCTCCAAGATCCGTGAACAACTACCCGAAGTCAGGTGCGACCAGCCGGCGGCACGCGAACCAGGCACCTGACAACAGGCCGCACCCCTGCGCAACAAGATCTCCCCCCGGGCCCGACGGCCGAGCGGCCGGAACCCCCGGGCTAGCGGCGGCTGCCGGCGAGATCGCGTTCGGGTGCCGTGGCGTGCGCCCCGCCGCGGCGGCGGGCGATCAGTGCGTCGAGCGACCACGGCCCGGCACCGAGCACCGCGATCGCCAGGAATGCCCACGCGTAGAGCGCCGGCGTGACCCCGCCGTTCTGGATCGGCATGAGGGCCTCCGGCTGGTGCACGACGAAGTAGGCGTACGCCATCGAGCCGGAGGCGAGGATCGCGGCCGGGCGGGTGGCGAGGCCGACCAGGACCAGGGCGCCGCACAGCAGCTGGATCACCCCGGCGTACCAGCCCGGCCAGGTGCCGACCTCGACCGGCTGGCCGGAGCCGCGGCTGCCGCCGAGCAGCCCGAAGACCGAGGCCAGCCCGTGGCAGAGGAACAGCAGGCCGACCACGATGCGGAAGAGCGACCAGACCGGAGCCGAGAAACGATGGGAGGGCATGGGATCTCCTTCGAAGCGGCGACCTTGATGCTTGAAGGTTAGAGAAAACCGGGAGCCAAGACAATGATGGATATCAATATCCCAGCAGATGGGAGCGCTCCCAAAGCGGATCAGGCGGGCAGGCCGTCCAGGCGCGCGAGGACCTGGAGCATCACCTCGTCGGCACCCGCGCCGATCGAGGTCAGCCGGGTGTCGCGCAGCAGCCGGGCGGTCCAGGTCTCCTCGAGGTAGCCCATGCCGCCGTGGAACTGCAGGCACAGGTCGGCCACCTCGCGGATCAGCCGGCCCGCCTTGAGCTTCGCCACCGTCGCCGGCCGGGTGATGTCGTCGCCGGCCATCAGCGCCTCGCAGGTGACCAGGTTGTGGCTGCGGAGCAACTCCACCTCCGCCTGCAGCTCGGTGAGGCGGAAGGCGACGTACTGCCGCTCGGCGAGCGGGCGGCCGAAAACCGTGCGGTTGCGGATGAAGTCGCGGGTGCGGTCGAGGGCGTACTGGCAACTGCCGACGGTGGTGTACGCGGCGAACATCCGCTCGGTGACGAACTGCCGCATCTGCTGCTGGAAGCCGCGCCCCGCCTCGCCGATGGTGTTGGCGACCGGCACGCGCACGCCCTCCAGCACCAGCTCGGCGGTGTCGGAGCAGCGGTTGCCGAGCTTGTCGAAGGTGCGCGCGACGCCGAAGCCGGGCAGGTCGGTGGGCACCACGATCTGCGACATCCCGCGGTAGCCGCCCTCGTCCGAGGTGCGCGCGAGCAGGCAGATCCAGTCGGCCTGGGCGCCGTTGGTGATGTAGGTCTTGCGCCCGGTGATGACCCAGTCGTCGCCGTCGCGCACCGCGCGGGTGCGCAGCCGGGCGACGTCGGAGCCGGTGTCCGGCTCGGTGACCGCCACGGCGGTGACCGCGGTGCCCGCGATGGCGGGTGCGAGGTAGCGCTCCTTCAGCTCCGGCGACCCGAACTCGTGCAGCGACGGCGTCGCCATCATCGCCTGGACCCCGATGGCCATGCCGACGCCGCTCGCGTGCATCCGCCCGTACGCCTCGGCGGCGACCATCTGGAAGCTGTGGTCGGCGCCCTCGCCGCCGTAGGCCTCCGCGTATTCCAGGCCGAGCAGGCCGAGGGCCGCGGCCTTGGGAAACAGATCGTGCAGCGGCACCCGCCCGGCCGCCTCCCACGCGTCGACGTGCGGGTTGACCTCGGTGTCGACGAACCGGCGAACACTGTCGGAGAAGGCGCGATGGTCCTCGTTGAGCCGCATCCGGCGACGGTAACGAAGGGCACCGGGCAGAAACAAGCATGCTTGCTTGTTTTTCTCGCCTGTGCCAATGTCACACCCCATGAGCCGGACCACGGATCCCGAGACCCTGCGCGTCGGCAACTGCTCCGGATTCTACGGAGACCGGCTCTCGGCGATGCGGGAAATGCTCACCGGCGGCGAGCTGGACGTGCTCACCGGCGACTACCTCGCCGAGCTGACCATGCTCATCCTCGGCCGGGACCGGATCGCCGACCCGGCGGCCGGCTATGCGCGGACGTTCCTCGCGCAGCTGCGGGACTGCCTGCGGCTCGCGCTCGACCGCGGCGTGCGCATCGTCGCCAACGCGGGCGGCGTCAACCCGGCCGGGCTGGTCGCGGCCATCCGGGAGCTGGGCAGCCCGGCACCCAGGATCGCGCTGGTGCACGGGGACGATCTGACCGCGCGGGCCGGCGTCCTCGGCCTGGGCTCCCCGCTCGGCGCGCACGCCTACCTCGGCGCCTTCGGGATCGCCCGGGCCCTCGCCGCCGGCGCCGACATCGTCGTCACCGGGCGGGTGACCGACGCCTCGCTGCTCATCGGGCCGGCGATCGCGCACTTCGGCTGGGGCCGCACCGACTTCGACGCGCTCGCCGGCGCCACCGTCGCCGGTCACGTCATCGAGTGCGGCACCCAGGCCACCGGCGGGAACTACCCGTTCTTCACCGAGATCGACGACCTGGTCCGGCCGGGCTTCCCGGTCGCCGAGATCCACCGGGACGGGTCCAGCGTCATCACGAAACACCCCGGGACCGGCGGCGCGGTCACCGTCGGCACGGTTACTGCCCAAATCGTGTACGAGGTGGACGACGCGCGCTACGCCGGGCCCGACGTCACCACCCGCCTCGACACGGTGTCGCTGCGGCAGGCCGGGCCGGACCGGGTGGAGATCACCGGGGTACGCGGCGAGGCCCCGCCGCCCGACGTCAAGGTCGCGTGCACGGCGATCGGCGGCTACCGCAACGAGATGACCGTCGTGCTCACCGGTCTCGACATCGAGGCCAAGGCCGAGCTGTTCCGCCGCCAGTTCACCGCCGCCCGCGGCACCGAGCCGGCCGAGGTCACCTGGACGCTGGCCCGGCTCGACGCCCCGGACGCGCCGACCCAGCAGCAGGCGTCCGCGCTGCTGACCGTGGTCGCCCGGGACCCCGACGAGAAGGTGGCCGGCCGCGCGTTCACCGGTGCCGCCGTGGAGGTCGCGCTGGCCTCGTACCCCGGTTTCTTCGCCACCGCGCCGCCGGGGCGCGCCCACCCGTACGGTGTGTTCACCGCGGGCTATGTGCCCCAGGATGTCCCCGCGCACGAGGTGGTGTTCGACGACGGGACCGCCGAGCGGATCGACCCGCCGCCGCTCACCCGCCCCCTCGCCGCGCTGTCCGGACCCGACCCTGAGGCCGCGCCCGACGATCCCGGGCCGACCCGCAGGCTGCCGCTCGGCACGCTCGCCGGGGCGCGCTCCGGCGACAAGGGTGGAAACGCCAACGTGGGCCTCTGGGTGCGCGACGACGCGGCGTACCCCTGGCTGGCCGCGCTGATCACCGAGGACAGCGTCCGCGAGTTGCTCCCGGAGGCAGCGACGCTGCCGGTACACCTCACCCGGCTGCCCGCCATCCGCGCCGTCAACGTCGTCGTCGAGGGCCTGCTGGGCCAGGGCGTCGCCTACCACGCGCGCTTCGACCCGCAGGCCAAGGGGCTCGGCGAATGGCTGCGGTCGCGGCACGTGGAGATCCCCGAGTCGCTGCTCGACAACGTCGGCAAGGAGGAACGGTGACCATCCTGCGCTCCACCCTGGAACCGGACGCCGAGGACGCCCGGGCCGCGCGCCGGGCCATGCTCGACGCCCTCGACGAGCTCGCGGCCGAGGTCGCCAAGGCGGTGGCCGGCGGCGGCGAGAAGGCGGTCGCCCGGCACCACGCGCGGGCGAAGCTGACCGCCCGCGAGCGGATCGAGCTGCTGCTCGACCTGGACGCGCCGTTCCTGGAGCTGGCCGCGCTGGCGGGCTACGGCTCGCCGTTCACCGTGGGCGGCAGCGTCGTCGCCGGGATCGGCGTGGTCAGCGGGATCGAATGCCTGCTGATCGCCAACGACCCCACGGTCAAGGGCGGCGCCAGCAACCCGTGGTCGCTGCGCAAGACGTTGCGGATGCACGAGATCGCCCTGCAGAACAGGCTGCCGGTGATCGCGCTCGTCGAGTCCGGCGGCGCGGACCTGCCCACCCAGCGGGAGGTCTTCATCCCCGGCGGCGCGGTCTTCCGCAATCTCACCCGGCTGTCCGCCGCCGGGATCCCGACGATCGCGCTGGTCTTCGGCACCTCGACGGCCGGCGGCGCCTACCTGCCCGGGCTGAGCGACCACGTGGTGATGATCGAGAAGCGGTCGAAGGTGTTCCTCGCCGGCCCGCCGCTGGTCAAGGCCGCCACCGGCGAGGAGTCCGACGACGAGTCGCTGGGCGGCGCCGAGATGCACGCCCGCGTCTCCGGCCTCGCGGACCACTACGCGGTCGACGAGCAGGACGCCATCCGGATCGGGCGGCGGATCGTCGCCCGGCTGAACTGGCGCAAGGCGTCCGGCCCGGCGACGGCCGCGCCCAAACCGCCGAGATACCCCGCCGAGGACCTGCTGTCGATCGTGCCGCCCGGCCTCAAGGCCCCGTTCGATCCCCGCGAGGTCATCGCCCGGATCGTCGACGACAGCGACTTCGACGAGTGGAAACCCCTGTACGGCGGCTCGCTGGTGACCGGCTGGGCCGAGCTGCACGGCTACCCGGTGGGCATCCTGGCCAACGCCCGCGGCGTGCTGTTCAGCGCGGAGTCGCAGAAGGCGACCCAGTTCATCCAGCTCGCCAACCGCTCGCACACCCCCCTGCTGTTCCTGCACAACACGACCGGCTACATGGTCGGCAAGGAGTACGAGCAGGGCGGGATCATCAAGCACGGCGCCATGATGATCAACGCGGTGTCGAACTCCACGGTCCCGCACCTGTCCGTGCTCATCGGCAACTCGTACGGCGCCGGCCACTACGGCATGTGCGGCCGCGCCTACGATCCCCGGTTCCTCTTCAGCTGGCCGAGCGCGCGCTCGGCGGTGATGGGCGCCCAGCAACTCGCCGACGTCACCTACCTGGTGTCCCGGGCATCCGCGCTGGCGCAGGGCAAGCCCTTCGACGCCGAGGGCGCGCAGGTCGTCCGGGACGCGATCGAGCGCCAGATCGCCGCGGAGGCGCTGCCGGCAGTGCTGTCCGGGCTGGTCTACGACGACGGCATCATCGACCCGCGGGACACCCGCGACGTCCTCGGCGTCGCCCTCTCCGCGATCCACACCGCCCCGGTCCAAGGCACCGACGCCTTCGGCGTCTTCCGGATGTGAGGACTCGTATGAACCCGCTCCCGATCACCGCCGTGCTGGTCGCCAACCGCGGCGAGATCGCCCGCCGGATCTTCGCCACCTGCCGGCGGCGCGGCCTGGCCACCGTGGCCGTCTTCGCCGACCCCGACGCCGGCAGCCCGCACGTGCGGGAGGCGGACAGCGCGGTGCGCCTGCCCGGCTCCACGCCGGCCGAGACCTACCTGCGCGGCGACCTCGTCATCGCGGCGGCGCTGCGGGCCGGCGCCGACGCGATCCACCCCGGGTACGGCTTCCTCGCCGAGCACGCCGGCTTCGCTCAGGCCGTACAGGATGCGGGTCTGACCTGGATCGGTCCCGACCCGGCGGCGATCGAGGCGATGGGCTCCAAGGTCCGTGCCAAGGCCATCATGGCCGCGGCCGGCGTGCCCGTGCTCGGCCTGCTCGACCCAGCCGCCATCACCGAGGCCGACCTGCCCGTGCTGGTCAAGGCGGCGTTCGGCGGCGGCGGGCGGGGCATGCGGATCGTCCGCACGCTGGCCGGGCTGCCGGACGCCGTGGCGTCCGCCGAGCGCGAGGCCGCCGCCGCGTTCGGCGATCCGACCGTGTTCTGCGAGCGCTACCTGGAGTCCGGGCACCACGTCGAGGTGCAGATCATGGCCGACGCCCACGGCACGGTCTGGGCGCTGGGCGAGCGCGAGTGCTCGCTGCAGCGCCGCCATCAGAAGGTCATCGAGGAGGCGCCGTCGCCGCTGGTCGACCAGATCGGCGGGGACCTGCGCGAGCGCCTGCTGGCCGCGGGCCGCGCCGCCGCGGCGGCGGTCGGCTATCGGGGGGCCGGGACGGTGGAGTTCCTCGCCGACGGCCGCGGCGACTTCTGGTTCCTGGAGATGAACACCCGCCTGCAGGTCGAGCACCCGGTCACCGAGTGCGTCACCGGCACCGACCTGGTCGGCCTGCAGCTCGACATCGCCGCGGGCCGCCCGCTGAGCGGTCCGGAGCCGGCCATGGCCGGCCATGCCATCGAGGCCCGCCTGTACGCCGAGAGCCCCGCCGACGACTGGCGCCCGCAGACCGGCACCGTGGTCACCTTCGACGTGCCCGGCGTGACGGCCCGCTTCGGGAGCCTGGCCGCCGACGGGATCCGCCTCGACTCCGGCGTCGAGGACGGCAGCGTCGTCGGCACCCACTACGACGCCATGCTCGCCAAGGTCATCTCGTACGCGCCGACCCGCGAGGCCGCGGCGCGGCAACTCGCCGCCACCCTGCGCCGCTCGCGCGTGCACGGCGTGACCACCAACCGGGACCTGGTGGTCGCGAGCCTGCTGCACCCGGAGTTCCTGGCCGGCACCGCCGACACCGGCTTCTACGCCGCCCATCCGCCGGCCGTGCTGACCGCCGGCGCCGGCCTGGAACCGGGGCTCGGCGCCCTGGTCGCGGCCCTGGCGGACGCCGCGGCCGAGCGCGGTCCGCTGCTGCCCGGCCTGGCGCACGGATTCCGCAACATCCCGGTCGGCTACCGCAGCCGCGGCTATGCCGCCGGCGAGCGGGAGATCGAGGTGCGCTACCGGTTCGGCCGTGACGGTCTCGAGGTCGCGGGGTCGACAGGGGTCGCGCTGGTCGAGGCCGCCGGCGACCGCGTCGTGCTCGACCTCGACGGCGTCCGCCGGGCCTGGACCGTGGGCCGGTTCGACGACCGGGTGGTCGTCGACGGCCCGCAGGGCTCGATCGAGCTGCGCCGGCTGCCCCGCTTCACCGACCCGTCGGTGCGGCTGCCGGCGGGTGCGCTGGCGGCCCCGATGCCCGGCACGGTGGTGCGCGTCGAGGTGCGCATCGGCGAGTCCGTCAAGGCCGGTCAGCCGCTGATCTGGCTGGAGGCGATGAAGATGGAGCACGTGGTGCACGCCCCGGAGGCGGGCACGGTGGCGGAGCTGCCGGTCGTCGTCGGGCAGCAGGTCAGCCAGGGCACGACGCTCGCGGTGGTGTCAAGCGCGGATGACTGACCTCCCGTCCGACCGCCCCGCCACCACCCTTGACCGGACTGAAGGCTCCGCTCCTAAGCAGGATCGGTCCCGGGAGACCCGGCGGCGGTTGCTGGCGGCGGCCATCCGGTGCCTGGCCAACCACGGGTGGGAGGTCTCGACGGTCGGCTTCATCGCGGCCGAGGCCGGCATCAGCCGCGGCGCGGTGCAACACCACTTCCGTACCCGCGAGGCCCTCATCATCGCCGCCCTGGAGCACATGTTCGCCGAGCGGGTGGCGCTGCTCGACGCGCTGCCCGACCCCGGTGGCGACGGGCCCGACCGGGTGCACGTCGTGGTGTCCGGGCTGGTCGACGCCATCGGGGGCGAGCTGTTCCGGGCCGCGCTGCAGGTGTGGACCGTGGCCGCCGCCGATCCCGAGTTGCGCTCCGCCGTGGTCCCGTTGGAGCGGCACTTCGCCCGCGGCGTGCACCGCCGCGCCGTACGGCTGCTGCGGGTCGACGACAGCGACCCGGCCGTGCGCGGCCTCATCCAGGCCACCCTCGACCTGGCCCGGGGCCTGGCCCTCGCCGACGTCCTCACCGACGACTCCCGCCGGCGGGCCGGGGTCGTCCGCGCCTGGTCGAACCAGCTGGCGGCCGCCCTGGCGGCCGACTGAGCCGGCACCGACTCAGCAATCGGGCCACCCGGCCGATGAGTGAGGTGCACGCCCCACGACGTGGCGCGGCCGGCTGAGGGGTGCCCGCTGATGGTTACGCCACCGAAGTGGCTGCGGAACACGGCCATGAGGGTGTTCGAGCCGCTGCTGTCCCTGCCGGTCCTGGCCATCCTGCACCACTACGGGTTGCTCGGTCCCGCACCGCTGTGGCTGCTGGTGGTCCTGGTGCTCGGCACCACCGTGGTCCAGCAACCGGAGGTCCAGCACCGGCTGGCCCGCGACGGCACCCGCCCGCGGCTGCACCTGGTGGTCGCCCTGCAGTTCGGCCTGCTCGGGTCGGTCATCTATCTCAGCGGGTGGGGACCGCTGCTGGCGATGGTGTTCGCCATCGTCGCGACGCACTACCTGCGGACGTTCGGGTCGGTCGTCTGGCGCCCGTTGGTGATCTGGATGGTGGTCGTCATCGCCGCCGGTCAGGCGGGCATCGCGCTGGGCTGGGTGTACTGCCATCTGCCGAACCAGACGGTGGCGCAGGTCGCCGGGCTGCTCGGCGCGCAGATCGGCGTGATCCTGATCCGGGCGCTCGGCATCTCGGCCGGGAAGATCGAGCGTGCGGAGGCGGAGGTCCGCAGCCGCGAGGAGCGGTTCCGTGCCCTGGTGCAGGACTCCTCCGACGTGGTCAGCATCATCGACCGCGCCGGCCGGACCCGCTACGTCAGCCCCGCCATCGAGCACCTCACCGGCCTGCGACCCGACGAGTTCATGGCGGCCGAATACCAGCGCTGGCTGCACACCGACGACCACGCCGACGCCGCCCAGGTCTTCGAGCAGTCCCTGGCCGACCCCGGCGGCGAACACCGCGTCGAACTGCGGCTGTGGCACGCCAACGGCGACCTGCGCTGGATGGAAGTCACCCTCCGCAACCTGCTCGACAACCCCGCCGTCGACGGGCTCGTCGCCACCTACCGCGACGTCACCGAGCGCCGCGCCATCCAGGAACGCCTCATCCACGACGCCAACCACGACCTGCTCACCGGGCTGTCCAACCGGGCCGCGTTCCTCCGCGGCCTCCAGGACAGCTTCACCACCACCGAACCCACCCGCACCCCCGCGGTGCTCTTCGTCGACCTGGACGGCTTCAAACAGGTCAACGACACCCACGGACACCAGTACGGCGACGCCCTGATCATCGCCGTCGCCGCGATGCTGCGCCGCAGCGTCCTCGGCTCCGACATCGTCGGCCGGCTCGGCGGCGACGAGTTCGGCATCGTGCTGACCGGTGTCTCCTCCAGCGACCACGCCGTCACCGTGGCCAAGCGGATCCTCGCCGAGATGGACCACCCCGTGCAGGTCTGCGACCAGCAGCTCTACGCCCGGGCCAGCATCGGCATCGCGGTCGCCGAGCCCGGCGACACCGACGCCGACGAACTGCTCCACCACGCCGACATCGCCATGTACGGCGCCAAGCGGCGCCACACCCACAGCTTCCAGCTCTACATCGACGGCATGCGCGACCCGGCCATCGACGCGCTGGCGCTGGACGACGAGTTGCGCCAGGCGGTCGGCAACGGCGAACTACGCCTGCACTACCAGCCGATCGTCGCCCTCGACGGCGGCGACCTCATCGGCTTCGAGGCCCTGATGCGCTGGCAGCATCCGACCAGAGGCCTGCTGCCACCGTCGGAGTTCATCCCGCTGGCCGAGCAGACCGGCACCATCAGCGACCTCGGCGCGTGGGCCCTCGAACACGCCTCCCGCCAGGTCCTCGACTGGCAAACGCAGGTACCGGCCGAGCGGCGCCTCAAACTCAGCGTCAACCTCTCCCCGCACCAGCTCGAACGCCCGGACCTGGTCACCGAGGTCCTCACCATCCTGCACCGCACCGGCTTCCACCCCGACGACCTCGTCCTCGAAGTCACCGAAACCGCCCTGGTCAAGGACGAATCGGCGATACCGCTGCTCACCGCGCTGCGCGCCGAGGGCATCCGGATCGCCCTCGACGACTTCGGCACCGGCTACTCCTCGCTGCGCTACCTCACCCGGCTCCCCGTCGACATCCTCAAGATCGACCGGTGCTTCGTGGCGGAGCTCAACGGCACCGGCAGCGCCTCCGCGGTCGCCGAAGCCATGGTCCGGCTGGCCCAGGTCCTGCACCTGGAGACCGTCGCCGAGGGCATCGAGGACGCCGCGCAGCTCACCGAGCTCACCCTGCTGGGCTGCCAGAGCGGCCAGGGCTACCACTTCGCCCGACCCCTGGAGGCCGGCGCCGTCGACACGTTGATCGCCGGATCGGCGACCCGCTGGCCCGCGCTGGAGGTCCCGGCCCCGCTCGCACCGGCGGAGGGCGCGTACGGCTCAGCGAGCCTCGGCGCGCCGGGGTAGCACCAGCGGAACGCCCGTCCGCGGGTGGCCGAAGACCTCCACCTCGTGCTGGTAGACGTCGCTGAGCAGGGCCTCGGTGAACACCTCGGCGGGCGGGCCGTGGCCGCGCACCCGGCCGCGGGCGAGCAGGTAGACCCGGTCGGCGTGGGCGGCGGCCAGCCCGAGGTCGTGCAGCACCACGACGACCGCGTCACCCGCCGCGGCCCGCTCGCGCATCGTCGTCAGGACGAGTTCCTGGTGGCGCAGGTCCAGCGCGGCGGTGGGCTCGTCGAGCAGCAGCACCGGGCTGCGCTGGGCGAGGATCCGGGCGAGGGCGGTCCGGGCCTGCTCGCCGCCGGACAGCGCCGGGAACGGCCGGGCGCCGAACGCCGCCGTCTCGGTGCGGCGCATCGCCTCGGCCACGATCTCGTCGTCCGCCACGCTCTCCGGCCGCCCGCGCCACGGCGCCCGCCCCATCCGCACCACGTCCTCGACGGTGAACGGGAACGACAGCGTGCTCCGCTGCGGCAGCACCGCCCGGCGCCGCGCGAGATCGGCCGGCCGGTAGCCGCTCAGGGCCCGCCCGTCGAGCAGGATCTCCCCGGCCCGGGGCCGCACGTCGCCCGCGAGCGCGGCGAGCAATGTGGACTTCCCGGCGCCGTTCGGCCCGGCCAGCACGACGACTTCGCCGCCGTCGACCCGAAAATCAACGTCATCGACCACGGTACGGCCACCGAGGTCGACACTGACGCCGAGCGCCGCCAGGCTCACCCCCAGCCTCCGGCCCGCGCCCGGGTGCGGCGCAGCAGCCAGAAGAACGCCGGGCCGCCGACCACCGCGGTGAGCACACCCAGCGGCAGTTCCTGATAGTCGATCGCGGTACGGGCGATCAGGTCGCCGGTGACCACGACGACCGCGCCGCCCAGCGCGCTCGCGGGCACCAGGATCCGGTGACCGGGCCCGGCCACCATCCGGATCAGGTGCGGCACGACCAGCCCGACGAAGCCGATGATGCCGGTGAACGCGACGGCCGACGCGGTGAGCAGGGCGGTCGCGACGATGGCGGTGACCCGCAGCCGCTCGGTGTCCACGCCGAGGTGCCGGGCCGGCGCCTCGCCCAGGGCCAGCAGGTCGAGCCGGCGCGCGCAGACCGCCGCGATGCCGAGGCCGGCCGCCGCGGCCGGGGCGGCGACCGCGACGGCACCCCAGGTGGCCTGGGCGAGGCTACCGAGCTGCCAGAACGCGATCGCCCGGACGCCGTCGTCGTCGGTGAGGAACATCAGCAGGCCGAGCAGCGCGCCGGCGGTGGCGTTCACGGCGACGCCGGTCAGGACCAGCGTGACCACCTCGGTGCGGCCGCCGGAGCGGGCCATCGCGTACACGGCGAACGTCGTGAGCAGCCCGCCGGCGAACGCCGCGGCGGCGATCGTCCAGGTGCCGAGGATGGTGACGCCGCCGACGATCGCCGCGGCCGCGCCGACCGCGGCGCCGGCGGAGACGCCGACCACGCCGGGCTCGGCCAGCGGGTTGCCGAAGACGCCCTGCATCAGCGCGCCCGCGCAACCCAGGGCCGCGCCGACGACCACGGCGAGGGTCACCCGCGGGAATCGGACCAGCCAGAGCGCGTTGTCGCCCTGCGCGGCCGACGGCATCGGCCCGAGGTCGATACCGAGCCGGTGCAGCAGGGACCCGACGACCTCGGCCGGCGAGATCGGCACCTGCCCGGATCCGGCGGCGACCAGACAGAGCACGGCCAAGCCCAGCGCGAGGCCGGCGATCAGCCAGCGCGGCCCCGGGCTGGTGCGGCGCTTCGGCCCGGCCTCGGGCTCCCGCTCAGCCGCGCGCTCCGCCCGGCCGGCGGGATCGGCGCCGGGCTTCGGCCCAGCCGTGTTCTTCCGGCGGCCGGCGGGATCGGCGCCGGGCTTCGGCCCAGCCGTGTTCTTCGGGCGGCCGGCGGGATCGGCGCCGGGTTTCGGGCGGCCGGCGCGGGTCATCGGCACGGGCCGTACACCGCCTCGGCGAGGGCGGCGACGGCCTGGCCGGTGCGGCCGCCGAAGTTGAGCAGGATGCCGTCGTCCATGTCGACGATCCGCCGGTTGATCCCCGCCGGGGTCTGCGCGACCCCGGGGAGCTTGAGCAGCCCGTCCACGCCGCCGACGGAGGTGAGACCCTCGGTCATCACCAGGATCACGTCCGGCGCGGCGTTGATCAGCCCCTCGCTGGTGAGCGGGCGGAACTTCTTCAGGCCGATGGCGCTGCCGGCGTCGACCGCGCCGATCGCCTCGATCATCGCGTCGGAGCCGGCACCCTTGCCGCCGATCAGGAAGACCCCGGCGGTGCCGCGTACGTAGAGGAAGGCGATCCGCGGTGCCGTGCCGGCCTTCGGGGCCGACGCGCGGGCAGTGTCGATATCGGACTGGACCCGGGTGACGAGCCGCTCCCCCGCCTCGGGCACGCCGAGCGCGGCGGCGACGGCGCGGACGTGCCGGGGTACGGCCTGCAGGGTCTGCTCGTCGTCGACGATGACGACCGGGATGCCGGCCGCCCGCACCTGGTCGAGGACCTTGGGCGGGCCGATGCTCGCGTCGGCGATCAGGACGGTCGGGTTGAGGTCGAGCATCGCCTCGGCGGACAGGTCATGGCCCTGCGGCGTGACCAGAGGCAGTCCGGCGGCGGCCGGGAAGGTGGTGGAGGTGTCGCGGCCGATCACCTTGTCGCCGAGGCCGAGGCTAAAGACGAGCTCGGCGAGGGAGCCGTAGAGGTTGACGGCGAGGATCCGGTCGGCACTGGTGACGGTGACCTTGCGGCCGTCCGCGGAGGTGACGGTGGCCGGCAGTTTCGGCGTGGGGCGCGGGTCCAGCGGGGTGACGTCCTCGGTCTTGAGCTTGGCGGTCGCGGCGCCACACTCTGTGGCGCCGGCCGCTTCCGGGCCGATCTCACTCACCGCGGTGCACCCGCCGGCCAAGAGCAGCAAGCCGGCCAGACCAGCCAGAGCCGTCCGCCCGGCAGGCTTCCTGCGGCCTTCCGTGCGATCCGGCGGCGCCATGCGGCTCTCCTCGCGATCCGGCCGCATCATGCGGCCCTCCTTGCGATCCGGCCGCATCATGCGGCCCTCCTTGCGATCCGGCCGCATCATGCGGCTTTCCTGGCAGCCCGGCGGCGACGCAGGCGGCCGATGACGGTGGCACCGAGCAGGCCGGTCAGGAAGGCGCCCGCGATGGCCCACCAGTGCCCGAGCGGGGTTGCCGCGGTGGTCCGGGTCAGCGGGATCGCCTGGCTGCGCATGGCGACCGCCGCGGTGGCCGACGGCGGTGCGGCGGTGGCGAGCCGGCCGGCGGGCGGCCCGGCGGGTTGATTCTTCCCGGTGGCCGGCCTGGTCGGGGTGGCGGCTCCCGGCACCCCGACCGCGGTGGGCGCCGTGGCCGCCGTGCCAGTCGTCGGCGGCGCGAACCGGACCGCGACGCGGACGTCCTGGGAGCGGTCGCTGGTGCGGGTGTGGTCGGCGCGGGTGACGATGGCGCAGCCGCGGAGCGCGCAGTCGACGTCGCCGATCCTTTGGCTCACCCTGATCGACACCCGGAAGGTCCCGCCCTTGCCGTACGCCTTGGCGAGCCCCTCGCCGTAGGACGGCGGGTTCGAGGAGATCCAGCTGGACGAGCCCGAGCTGCCGGACATGTCGGCGCCGCCACCGCACGGCGACGGCATCACGCCGGCGCCGTTGTCCACGCAGAACGCCACGTAGATGCCCTTGCTGACGTCGTACCCCCGGCCGGAGACGGTGACCGTCTCGCCGGCCCGGCTCAGGCCGCGGGTCTTGGAGACGGAGAGCTTGCCGGCCGCCTGCGCGGGCGCCTCGGCGACGACCAGCAGTCCGGCGGTGACCAGCAGCGCCACAACGGCCGCGGTTCGCACAGTGATCCTCTTCCCAGATTCGTTAGGTGAGGCTAACCTAACCGAGCTCGCAGCCGCGGGCAACCGGTCATCCAGAAAGGACACTGAGCATGGGCGTACCCCTGCCCGGCCCGCGTCGGGTCGCACTGTGGGCGAGTGCTGTCACCCTCGGCGCCGCCGCGGCGCTGTTCGGCACCGCACCCGCCCTCGCCGCGCCGGTCGACGTCGCCGGCGGGAGCCTCGACTGGGGCTTCAAGGCGTCCTTCCGCGCGTACGTCTCCAGCGGCAACGGCAACCCGCCCATCGCCACCAGCGACGGCGCGACCCGCAACGCCGACGGGACGTTCGACTTCCCGGCCACCGGCGGCACGTACGACGCCGCGGCCGGGACCGCGACGGTCCACTACGGCGGCACCGTCGTGTTCTCGTACCCGGCGCACTTCTTCCAGATCACCCTGGCCAACCCGAGCGTCGTCGTCGACGGCGACGGGACCGGTTCGCTGCTCGCCGACGTCGACCTCGTGGCCAACGGCGGCACCACCGAGCAGCACCTGGACCAGGCGGAGATCGCCACCCTGGTGACCACCGCCCCGACGGTCACCGGCAGCGACATCAGCTTCACCGGGCTCGCCGCCACCCTCACCGCCGAGGGTGCGAGCGCGTTCGCGGGCTTCTACCCCGCGGGCAGCGCGCTCGACGCGGTCACCGCTTCGGCCTCCACCTCGGCCACCCCCGAGGAGCCGGAAGAGCCCCAGGAGCCGGAGGAGCCCGCGGAGCCGGGCAGCGGTTCGGCCGCCCAGCGGATCACCGCCGCCGTCACCGGCGGTGCGCTCACGCTCGCCTCGGCCGGGTCGACGGTGGCGCTGTCCGCCGTCACTCCGGGTCAGACCGCGACCGGCACCCTCAACCCGGTCACGGTCAGCGACCTGCGCGGCACCAACACCGGGTGGGACCTCGTCGGCCAGGTCACCGACTTCACCAACGCCGGTGGAGCCGTCGTCCCCGCCGACAACCTGGGCTGGGCGCCCACCGCCGCCGTGGCCACCAGCACCCTGGTGGCGGCCGCCGGCGTGGCCAACGCGGTGACGCCCGGCGGCCCCGCCGCTCCGGGCGCGGGCAGTGGCCTGGGCAGCAGCCGCACCCTGTGCACCGCCGACCCGGGAAGCAGCCTCGGCAGCTCGACGTGCGGCGCGGGGCTGAGCCTCGGCGTGCCCGAGTCCAGCGCCGCCGGTGAGTACAGCGCCGTACTCACCCTGACCCTCGCCTGATCCACCGGCGGGAGAACCGGCCGGGGCCCCGATATGGCCCCCGGCCGGCCCAGGCCATCGTAAGGAGCACCATGTCCGTCCGCGCCACCGCCGCTCTCCTGCTCGCCGCCGCGCTCGTGCTGCCCGCCGCGCCGGCCCAGGCGGCGCCCACGGACGGCGCCCGCTGGTCCATGCAGCTCGACAAGGCCGACCTGCCGCACCGGGCCATGGATAAGGCCCCGGCGGACGGCGCCCGCTGGTCCGTGCAGCCCTCGACCGCGAAGGGCCCGGACGGCCGGGACTACTTCATCCGCCGGGCCGCGCCCGGCGAGCGGCTCACCGACCACGTCGGCATCACCAACCTGACCGGGCGACCCCAGACCTTCTCCGTGTACGGCACCGACGCGTTCACCACCGCGGACGGCGCCTTCGCGCTGCTGCCCGCGGCCCAGTCCCCCACCGACGTCGGCTCGTGGATCGCGCTGGCGCGGCGCGCGTACACGATTCCCGCGAACACCCGCCTCGACGTGCCGTTCTCGCTGGCCGTGCCCACCAACGCGACGCCCGGCGACCACGCGGGCGGCATCATCGCCGCGGTCACCGAGGAACAGACCGACGCCAAGGGCCAGAAGGTGCTCGTCGACCGGCGCATCGCGGCCCGCGTCTACCTCACCGTCGCCGGCGCGACCGCGCCGAGACTCAGCATCGACACGGTACGGCTGGAGTACCGCCAGTCCGCGAACCCGGCCGACGGCGGCGCGATGACCGTCACCTACCAGGTGCGCAACACCGGCAACCTGCGGCTCAGCGGCACCGGCTCGATCCGGGTCACCGGACCGTTCGGCTGGGAACTGGCCCGGACCGGCGGCATGCCGATCCCGGAACTGCTGCCCGGCGGCTCGCTGACCGTCACCGAGCGGATCCTCGGCGTGCAGCCCACACTGCGGCTGGCCGCCCGGGTCGAGGTCGAGCCGGCCACCTTCACCCGGAAACTGCCGGCTGTCGCCCGTACCACCGGGGTTTGGGCCTGGCCGTGGGCGCTCGTCGCCGCACTCGGCCTGGCGCTGCTCTACCTCGCGTCCCGCCTCATCCGCCGGCGGGTGGCCCGCCGGAGAGCGGGATGACCGGTCCTACTCCTGGACGACCACGACGGTCTTGAGGACCGCCGGGTCGGTTCGGCCCATGGTCAGCGCCCGCTCGGTCTCGGCCAGCGGCAGCCGGGCGCCGACAAGCGCGTCGAGGTCGATTCGGCCGGCCGCCACCAGGGAGATCGCGTCCGGATACGTGTGGGCGTACCGGAAGGTTCCGGTGACCGTCAGTTCCCGATTCTGAATCGCCTGCACGGGCAGTGACTGCTCGGCGGACGGGCTCATGCCGACCAGCACCGCCCGGCCGAGGGGGCGCAGCGCCCTGATGCCGGCGTTGGCCACCGCCGGCGACCCGGTGCACTCGAGCAGCGCCTCGGGCCGGAACGAGGCATAGTCCACCTCGTCGCGGGCGTCGATGACACTGTCCACGTCGAACTCGCCGGCCGCCTTCAGCCGCGCGGGATGCACGTCTGCCAGGCCGACCCAGCCGGCGCCGGCCGCCCGGGCGGCGAGCGCGGCCAGCACGCCGATCGGGCCGGCGCCGGTGACCAGCACCCGCGAGCCGATCCCCGTGGCCGCCCGGCGGTTCGCCCAGATGCCGACCGACAGCGGCTCGATGAGAGCCGCCGCGTCGTCGCTCAGCGCGTCCGGCACCGGATAGGCGAACGCCGCGTTGACCGTGACGTACCGGGCCAAGGCGCCATCGATCGGCGGGGTGGCGAAAAACCGTACGCCGGGACACAGGTTGTAGGTGCCGCGCCGGCACTGCTCGCAGTCGCCGCACGGCACGCCGGGCTCGATGGCGACCCGGCGGCCGACCTCGATCGTCGTCACGCCCGGGCCGGTCTCGACCACCACGCCGCTTGCCTCGTGGCCCAGGACCATGGGGCTCTCGACGACGTGGTCACCGATCCGGCCGTGCTCGTAGTAGTGGACGTCCGATCCGCAGATACCTACCGAGCTCACCCTGACCAGCACCTCGCCGGGCCCCGGCGCCGGCATGGGCCGTTCGGAGATGCGCAGGTCGCCCGGGGAGTGCAGGACGGCCGCGAGATTGCCTACCGATTCCACGCTCATGTGCAGAGCCTGCACCACCGTTGAGCTGCTCGTCCATGGTCACCGGCGCCGCCTGCGGGGCGCCTCGGAACGGCCCGCCCGATCATCGGCCACCGGTGACCGGTTCTCCCCGGACCGACCGGCCGCGACGGCCGCGCGCCCGCTCGAACCGGTTCCGTAGCCGCCGGCGCCGTGCCCGATATTGCCCAGCCAGGAAATCGGCGCCGGGGCACCTTATAGTGGCGGGGTGGATCGCGTCATCGGCTCGCGCAGTTGAAGGCGAGGCAACGCCTGCTACTCGGTGTCGACGCGGGGCAGTCCATCACGAAGGCCGCGCTGTACGCCCTGGACGGCACCGAGGTCGCGGTGGCCCGGCATGCCACCGAGGTGGACAGCCCGCAGCCGCAATGGGCCGAGCGAGACATGGACACCGTCTGGAAGCACGCCTACTCGGCCATCTCCGACGTCGTCGCGCAGGCCGGGACCGGGTGCGAGGTCATCGGAGTGGGCATCTGCGGGCACAACGACGGCCTGTACGCCGTGGACAGGCATGGCCGTCCGGTGCGCCCGGCGATCCTCGCCCTGGATTCCCGGGCCCACCGGGAGTCCCTTCGGCTCAGCCGCGGCGCGACCGGCGAAGCGGCGCTGGCGTTGACGGGGCAGAAGCCCTCGCTGGTGTCGCCGGCGTCGTTGTTGTCGTGGCTACGCGAGCATGAGCCCCGGTCGTACGAGCGCACCCGGTGGGCGCTGTTCTGCAAGGACTGGATCCGCCTGGGCCTCACCGGCGAGGTGGCCACCGACGTCACCGATGCGAGCGCGGCCTTCACCGGCCTGAGCACCCAGCAGTGGAGTGAGCCGGCGCTCGAACTGTTCGGCCTGACGGACGCCGCGGCGAAACTGCCACCCGTGCTCGGCAGCGCGCAGATCGCGGGCACCGTGCACGCACAGGCCGCCGAGCTCACCGGCCTGGCCGAGGGCACCCCGGTGATCGCCGGCGCACACGACGTCGACGCCGCCGCCATCGGCATCGGCGCCGCGACCGTCGGCGCCACCAGCCTGGTGCTGGGCACGTACTCGATCAATCAGGTGCTGGCCGATCGGCCGGTCACGGACCCTCGCTGGCAGGCCCGGTCCTTCGTCCGGCCGGGTCAGTGGCTGCACATGTCGACGTCTCCGGCCGGTGCGGTCTGCCTGGACTGGGCGGTGCGCCGCCTGGGCCCGTGGACGGCCGCCGGGCAGCCCGGCTTCGCCGAGGCCGTTGGCGAGGCAACCGCCCGGGGCGACGCTCCGGACGCCCCGCTGTTCCTGCCTTTCCTGTACGGATCGCCGCACGGCCCGGACGTCGAGGGTGCCTGGCTCGGCCTGCGCGGACGGCACGATCGCGGTGATCTGCTCGCGGCCGTGGTGGAGGGCGTCGCCTTCAACCATCGCACCCACATCGACGCGCTTCGCGAGGTCTTCGACTTCCGAGGCCCGGTGCGCGTGTGCGGTGGCGGCGCCCGCAGCGCGGAGTGGACCCAACTGCTCGCCGACGTCCTGGACCTGCCGGTCGAGGTGACCTCCTCCGACGAGGCCGGCGCCCGGGGCGCGGCGATGCTGGCCGGTGTGGGCACGGGCCACTTCACCGACCTCGACCAGGTTACCGAGCGCTGGGTCCGGGTCATCCGCAGCCAGCAGCCGAGAGCCTCGCACGCGCTCGCGAAGGCCGCCCGTTATCGCCGGTATCTGGCTGCCGTGGACGCCCTGACTCGCGTTTCATAAGGGGGTCGTTCAGCGCAGGGCCGGCATCGCCTCGGTGAGCAGCACGCGCCAGTCCGGCAGCGGGGCGACGCCCGTGCCGCGCCAGCGGTCGTGGCCGAGCACGCTGTATGCCGGGCGCGAGGCGGGGCGCGGGAAGCGGTCGCTCGTGGTGGGGCGCACCCGCTCCGGGTCGAGGCCCGCCTCGGCGAAGACCGCGCGGGCCAGGCCGTACCAGGTGGTCGAGCCGGCGGCGGTGCCGTGGTAGGCGCCGGGTGCGGCGCGGCCGGCCGCGGCCGCGCCGGCCAGCGCGACCACCTGCCGGGCGAGCGCGTACGACCAGGTGGGTGGGCCCTGCTGGTCGTCGACGACGTCGAGGGTGTCGCGCTCGGCGGCCAGCCGCAGCATGGTACGGACGAAGTTGGGCCCGTGCGCCCCGTAGAGCCAGGCGGTGCGCACGACATATCCGCCCGCCGCCAGGACCGCCTGCTCGCCGATCGCCTTGCCGCGCCCGTACGCGTTGACCGGCGCCGGCGCCGCATCCTCGGGATAGGGGGTGGTGGCGGCGCCGTCGAAGACGTAGTCGGTGGAGAGGTGGATCAGCCGCTTGCCGGCCTCGGCCGCCAGGATCCCCACCGCGTGCCCGTTGACCGCCGTCGCCTCCCGCTCGGCGGACTCGGCGCCGTCCACGTCCGTCCACGCGGCCGCGTTGAGCACGATGTCGGCGCCGGTGACCGCCTCGCGCACCGCGGCCGGGTCGGCGATGTCCACCTCGGCGCGGGTCGCCGCGACCACGTCCGGCTCGCCCGCCGCGGCCAGGACCGCGCAGAGGTCCCGGCCGAGCATGCCGCCGGCGCCGGTGACCAGCCAGCGCATCAGCCGGCGTCCCGGGCCTTGAGCGGCTCCCACCAGTCGCGGTTGTCGCGATACCAGGCGACGGTGGACGCCAGCCCGGCTTCCAGGCTGACCTGCGGCTCGTACCCCAGTTCCTCGCCGATCTTGGTGATGTCCAGCGAGTAGCGGCGGTCGTGGCCCTTACGGTCGGTAACCGGCCGCACCATGTCCCAGCCGGCGCCGCAGGCGTCGAGCAACCGGCCGGTCAGCTCGCGGTTGCTCAGCTCGGTGCCGCCGCCGATGTTGTAGATCTCTCCGGCCCGGCCCTTCTCCAGCGCCAATTGGATGCCACGGCAGTGATCGGACACGTGCAGCCAGTCACGGATGTTGCCGCCGTCGCCGTAGAGCGGCACCTGCTTGCCGTCCAGCAGATTGGTCACGAAGAGCGGGATGACCTTCTCCGGGAACTGGTGCGGGCCGTAGTTGTTGGAACAGCGCGTGACGACGACGTCCATACCGTGCGTGCGGTGGGCGGCCAGGGCCAGCAGGTCGGACGAGGCCTTGGAGGCCGCGTACGGCGAGTTCGGCGCCAGCGGCCACGTCTCGGTCCACGAGCCCTCGTCGATCGAGCCGTACACCTCGTCGGTGGAGACGTGCACGAACCGGCCTATACCGGCGCCCCGCGCGGCGTCGAGCAGCACCTGGGTGCCGAGCACGTTGGTGGTGACGAATGGGACGGCGCTGGCGATCGAGCGGTCCACATGGGATTCCGCCGCGAAATGGACCACCGCGTCATGACCGGGAAGCAGCTCCCGCAGCAGCGCCGAATCCGAAATGTCGCCATGGACGAAGCGAAGTCGGGAATCCGTCAGCGGCAGGTTCGCACGATTGCCCGAATAGGACAGTAGGTCGAGAACGGTCACCGAAGCGCCGGTCGCGCCTGCGTACTCGTCCTGCAGGAGGGCCCGGACGTAGGCCGATCCGATGAAACCGGCACCACCGGTCACTAATATCTGCACAGCTGGCGAGTGTACGCGCCCGGCACGCACTGAATAGTCTTCCCCGGTGCGCGGAATCTTGCTCGCCGGTGGCACCGGCTCACGGCTCTGGCCGATCACGATGGCCATGTCGAAACAGCTCATGCCCATCTACGACAAGCCCATGGTCTACTACCCCCTGACCACCCTGGTGTCCGCCGGGATCCGGGAGATCCTGGTGGTCACGACACCCGAGGACCAGCCGCATTTCCAGCGTTTGCTGGGCGACGGCAGCCGCTTCGGGCTAGCTTTGTCATACGCGGAACAGCCGAAACCGGACGGCATCGCTCAGGCGTTCCGGATCGGCGCCGACTTCATCGGCGACCAGCCGGTCGCGCTGATCCTCGGCGACAACATCTTCCACGGCGTCGGCCTGGGCCGGCAGCTGTCGCGGTTCGGCCAGCCGGCCGGCGGGCGTGTCTTCGCCTACCCGGTCGCCGACCCGCAGCGGTACGGCGTCGTCGAGTTCGACGACAACGGCAAGGTGATGTCGATCGAGGAGAAGCCGGAGCGGCCCAAATCCACGTACGTGGTGCCCGGCCTCTACTTCTACGACGCCGACGTGGTGCAGATCGCGGACAAGCTGGAGCCCAGCGCGCGCGGCGAGCTGGAGATCACCGCGGTGAACGAGGAATACCGGCGCCAGGGCCGGCTGGACGTGACCGTCCTGGACCGGGGCACGGCGTGGCTGGACACCGGCACCTTCCAGTCGATGGTCCAGGCCTCCGAATACGTGCGGGTCATCGAGGAGCGGCAGGGCTTCAAAATCGGCTGCGTCGAGGAGGCGGCCTGGCGGCTGGGCTTCATCTCCGACGGCGAGCTGCGCGAGCTGGCCGCGCCGCTGATGAAGAGCGGGTACGGCGAATACCTGGTCAGGCTGCTCGACACCGGCCGGTACGGCGGTGTGCTGTGAAGATCCGGCCGCTGACCATCGAGGGTGCCTTCGAGGTCACCCCGCTCCAGCACGGCGACTCCCGGGGCACTTTCCTGGAGTGGTACCGTTTCGACGCTCTGGCCGCGGCAGTGGGCCACCCGCTCAACCTGGCGCAGGCAAACCTCTCCACGTCGGCCCGGGATGTCGTGCGGGGCATCCACTTCGCCGACGTGCCGCCGGGGCAGGCCAAGTACGTGACGTGTGTGTCCGGAGCGGTGCTCGACGTGGTGGTGGACATCCGGGTCGGCTCACCGACGTTCGGCACCTGGGAGGCTGTTCCGCTCGACGACGAAGAGCGGCGGGCGGTCTACCTCGCCGAGGGGCTGGGCCATGCGTTCTGCGCGCTGACCGAGGGCGCCACCGTGGCCTACCTGTGTTCGAGCACCTACCGCCCCGGCCACGAGCACGGCATCGACCCGCTCGATCCGGAGCTCGGCATCGCCTGGCCGGCCGGCACCCCGTTGCTGTCCACGAAGGACGCCGCCGCGCCGTCGCTGGCCGAGGCGCTGGCGACCGGCCTGCTGCCCCATTTCGACGCTTGTTCCACACATATCGAAGCAGGCAGTCGGACTTAATACATTCGAAATTCTCCGCCCTGCCATTGACGGGCCCCGCTCGGTGCAGTAGGGGCTCCCGTCGGTCGGCCATTTTGTGGCCGCTGAAGTCCGATTTATACCGAGGATCTGGAACGTCCGATCTGAACACCTTGCAGCCATTTGTAATTGACACTCATCCGATCCGCCATTCGTATCGAACGGAAAGGTGTAGCGCGAACGGGGCACGATTCAGCAGGCTTCCTGTGGGTCCCGCGGGTCACCGCTGCGGAACCGAAATCTCATCTTGAGACTCGTGCTTCACCCGGGGTCCGGAGCGTTGCGACAACGGAACCGTGGTTGGCCGCAGTCGATGCTCGGAGGCTAGGCGTGCAAACGATCGACCCAAGATCGACCGGTACGATCAACCGGGAAGAGTCGCAGTTCAGCGCGGTTCGGGATCCGGACCTCCGGGCCGTGGGGGCCCAGCCCGGCTGGCGGGGCCGATACGCGCTGGGCCTGGGCGCCATCGACTGGGTGGTCGGCTTCGGTGCCGCCTGGGCGGCACTGGTCATACGTTTCGGCTCGTACGGCAGCCAGCCGTTCCCGCTGGACTATCGGCTACTGACGCTGCTATTCCCGCTGGCCTGGATCGGCGCCCTGGCCATCAACCGGGCGTATGAGTCTCGTCACCTGTTCGTCGGCACCGACGAATACGCTCGGGTGGTCCGTTCCGGCCTCGGCCTGACCGCGACGCTGGCAATTGTCTCCTTTGCGTTCGACCTGCGGCTGGCGCGTGGATACGTGATTATCGCGGTTCCGCTGGCCACCCTCGTCGACGTCACCGCCCGGTACGTTTTCCGGCAATTGCTGCACCGTTCCTGGGCCCGTGGCGAACGGCTGCACCGGGTCATCCTGGTCGGGCACGCGCGGTCGGTCGCCGACATGACCCGGCGGCTGCGCCACGAGAGCCACCACGGCCTGGGCATCATCGGCGCCTGCCTGCCGCCCGGCCAGACCGTCGAGGTCACCCCCGGGCTGCCACCGATCTACGGCAACTTCGACGACGTCGCCGCGGCGGTCGCCCTTTCTGCCGCGGACACCGTCGTCGTGCTGTCCTGCCCCGAGATCGACGGCGCCGCGCTGCGCCGCCTCGCGTGGCAACTCGAACGCGACGAGATCGACCTGATCGTGGCCAGCACGCTGGTCGACGTGGCGGGCGACCGGACCACCATCCGCCCGGTGGACGGCCTGCCGATGCTGCACGTCGAGCACCCCCGCCTCAAGGGCAGCGCCCGGCTCGTCAAGGCCGCCTTCGACCGGGTCGGCGCCCTCGTGCTGCTGACGCTGAGCGCGCCGGTGCTGGCCGTACTGGCCGGCCTGGTGATGTTCGCACCCGGCGGCCGCGGACCGGCCGTCTTCCGGCAGGAGCGGGTCGGCAAGGACGGCCGGCCGTTCGTCCTCTACAAGTTCCGCACGATGGTGGTGAACGCCGAGGCGCGGCTGCAGAATCTGCGCGACCTCAACGACACCGACGGCGAACTCTTCAAGATGCGCAACGACCCGCGGGTCACCCCGGTCGGCCGCTGGCTGCGCCGGTATTCGCTGGACGAGCTGCCGCAGCTGGTGAACGTGCTCAAGGGCGACATGTCGCTGGTCGGCCCGCGACCGCCGTTGGCCCTGGAGGTGGCCGGCTACCCGGCCGACATGCTCCGCCGGCTCGTGGTCAAGCCGGGCCTCACCGGCCTCTGGCAGGTGTCCGGCCGTTCCGACCTGTCGTGGGAGGAGTCCATCCGGCTCGACCTGACGTACGTGGAGAACTGGTCCCTGGCGATGGATCTGGCCATCCTGGCCCGCACGGCCAGCGCGGTCGCCCGCAGCTCCGGCGCGTACTGAAAGGAGAGAGTCCGGTATGAACGCACCTCCCCGTCTCACCGTCATCGGCACCGGCTACCTCGGCGCCACCCACGCCATCTGCATGGCCGTGATGGGCTACGACGTCGTCGGGGTCGACGTCGACGCCGACAAGGTCGAGCGGCTCAACTCCGGCGAGGTGCCCTTCTTCGAGCCCGGCCTGCCGGAGCTGCTCACCAAGGCCCTGGAAACCGGCCGGCTGCGCTTCACCACCTCCTTCGCCGAGGCCGGCGAGTTCGGCGACGTGCACTTCATCTGCGTCGGCACCCCGCAGATGGCCGGCTCCGAGGCCGCGGACATGACCTACGTCGACGCGGCGGTCACCGCGCTCGCCGCGCACCTGCACCGCCGCGCCCTGGTGGTCGGCAAGTCGACGGTGCCGGTCGGCACCGCCGCCCGGCTGGCCGAGCTGCTGCGCACCACCGCGCCGGCCGGCGACCAGATCGAGCTGGCCTGGAACCCGGAGTTCCTGCGCGAGGGCTTCGCCGTCGACGACACCATGAAGCCCGACCGGCTGGTCTTCGGCGTCACCTCGGCCTGGTCCGAGGAGCGGCTGCGGGCCTCGTTCGCCCCCGTGCTGGCGCAGGGCGTGCCGGTCAAGGTCACCGACCTGCAGACCGCCGAGCTGGTCAAGGTCGCCGCCAACTCGTTCCTGGCCACCAAAATCTCCTACATCAACGCGATGGCGGAGGTCTGCGAGGCCACCGGCGCCGACGTGCACGACCTGGCCGAGGCACTCGCCTACGACGAGCGCATCGGCGGCAAGTTCCTGCGCCCCGGCCTGGGCTTCGGCGGCGGCTGCCTACCCAAGGACATCCGGGCCTTCGCACACCGGGCCGAGGAGCTCGGCGTCGGCCAGGCGGTGGGCTTCCTGCGGGAAATCGACGGCATCAACAGCCGCCGCCGGGCCCGCACGGTCGACCTGGTCGTCGAGCTGTGCGGCGGCGACGTGGCCGGCAAGAAGATCGCGGCCCTGGGCGCGGCCTTCAAGCCGAACTCCGACGACATCCGCGACGCGCCGGCGCTGGACGTGGCAAGCACGCTGGCGAGCATGGGCGCGGACGTCTACGTCTTCGACCCGGCCGCGATGGCGAACGCCCGCAAGGCGCACCCCGAGCTGAACTACGGCACCGGCGCGCTGGACGTGGCCCGCGACGCCGACGTGGTCGTGCTGCTGACCGAATGGACCGAGTTCCGGAAAATAGCACCGGAAGCCATGGCCGAAGTGGTCCGCGCACAGCGCATCTTCGACGGCCGGCACGCCCTCGACCCGGTCGTGTGGCGCGCCGCGGGCTGGGAATACAAGGCACTCGGCCGCCCCTGACGCGCCGCCCCTGACGCTCGGCCCGGCGCGTTCCACCCGGCCGGTGGCGCCGCGCGAACGGGATGACGGCAGGATGGGTGCGTCCGCGAGACTGGGAGGCCAGATTGGACAGCAAGACCGAGACGGTGGCCGTTGTCGTCGTCACGTACAACAGCGCACGCCTGGTGCCGGACCTCATCGCCTCCCTCGGCGCCGGCCTCGAGGGCCTCGACTGGCACCTCACGGTCGCCGACAACGCGTCCGCGGACGACTCGGTCGCCGTCGTGCGCCGGCTGGCGCCGGAGGCCACCGTGGTGGAGGTCGGCCGCAACGCCGGATACGCCGCGGGCATCAACGCCGCCCTGGCCAAGGCCGGCCCGTTCACGGCGGTCCTGGTGCTCAACCCGGACGTACGCTTGACCCCCGGCTGCGCCCGGACACTGCTGGACGTCCTGCGGACCCCGGGCACCGGCATCGCGGTGCCACTGCTGGTCGACGGCGACGGCACGCTCATCCGGACGATGCGCCGCGAACCGTCCATGCTGCGCATGCTCGCCGACGCGGTCATCGGCGCCGGCCGCGCCGGCCGCTATCCCCTGCTCGGCGAGGTGGTCACCGACGAGCAGAAGTACGGCGCCGCGGCGGTCACCGACTGGGCCGAGGGCTCGACCATGCTGTTCAGCGAGGAGTGCTGGCAGCGGTGCAGGCCCTGGGACGAGTCGTTCTTCCTCTACTCCGAGGAAACAGACTTCGCGCTCCGAGCCCGGGACGCCGGCCTGCTCACCCGCTTCACCCCGGCGGCGCGGGCCGTCCACCTGGAGGGCGACTCGCGGGTCTCCCCCGGGCTCTGGACGCTGCTGACCCTCAACAAGGTCCGCCTCTACCGGCGGCGGCACAACGCGGTGGCGGCGGCCGGTTTCTGGGCGGCGCTGGTGCTTCGCGAGACCAGCCGGGCGGCGATGGGCAAGGCACCGAGCCGGATGGCGGCGCGGGCGCTGCTGAGCCCGGCCCGGCTCCGCGAGCAGCCTGGCCCGCATACGGTGCACCCGGCCCGCTGATCCCCGGGTCTGTGACGGGTTGTGGGTTGGACTTGCTTGCGGTGGGACGGCCGGGGCCGGGGGTGACCACGCAATGCATAGAAACGGTCCACCCTCAGTGCGTGGTCACCCCCGGCCCCAGCCGTCCCACCGCAAAAAAATCCAACCCACGAACCGCAAACCGACCCCGAAAGGTCGAGCCGCCGGTCCACCCCGGAAGGTGGACCGGCGGCTCCGGCCGCTCGGCGAAACCGTGGCTCAGCGCTCGCCCGGGGTCGCCAGCGGCGCCGCGTCGGAGGTGATGCCGACCCCGCCCAGGACCGGGCTGCTTCCACCGCGGGCCCGGGTCAGCTCCGCCCGGTACTGGGCGTAGCGCGAGCCGGCCGCCACGCGCCCGCCTTGGCCCACCCTGGTCCAGCCGGTCCAGCTGGCGCCGGGGATCGCGGTGCTGCCCGTACGGACGAACAGCCGCACGGTGGCACCGGCGGGCACCTCGGCCTGGTAGGTCAGCCGGTCCCAGGTGACCATTTGTCCGGCGTCGAGCACCCGGGACACCTTGCTGCCGGTGCGGGCGCCGGCGGACAGCCGTACCCCGTCGGGTTTGACCGTGGTTTGTTGCGCCGTGCCGGTGCGTAGTTGCGGGACCGTGAAGTCTGCTACGCCGGACGCCGCGGAGACGAACGTTGCCGGTGGCTTGTTGAGGGCCGGCCATACCGTTGTGTTGCCGGCCGTGTCGACGCTGCGGATCCGGTAGTGGTAGGTCTTCAGCGGCGCCAGCCGGGTCACCACCACGGTGTGCCGGCGGCCGCCGCGGTCGCCCGGCCATTCGTCGAGGGCGTCCGGGGTTGCGCCGATCAGCAGCGTCGCGGCGGCTGACTCGTCGGTGCGCCAGGCTACCGCCGCGGTGCCGTCCGGCCGGGGCCGGACCGAGACCGCCGAGACACCGGCCGCTCGCCGGTCGGTGGCCGGGGTGGCGAACTGCTGCACCTTCGAGACCGTGGTTCGGCCGCTGGGTGCGGTTACCCGGACCCGGTACCAGTAGGCGGTGCCGGGGGCGAGCCCGGCGAGCCGGACGGTGCGCTTGCCGGCCCGGGTGCCGTCGACGACCCGCGTGGTCAGTTCGTCGGCCTGCGTACCGTATTCGATCTCGGTGCGGCCGGCGATCGTGCCGGTCACGGTGACGCTCGCCGTGCTGCTGTCGGCCACCAGGGTGGCTGCGGCGACCGTCGGCGCGGCGGCGGGTACGGCGTAGTCTGCCGCGTACGTTCCCGGGGCGGCCGTGAACATCGCGTATTCGACGCCCTTGATGGTGGTTCGGGTGAACGGCACGGCGGTGCCGGCGCGGGTCAGCGTCGACAGCGTGCGGCCGGCGGGGCCGAGCGTCGGCACCATGCCGGTCAGCCCGTTGGCGCCGCTGCCCACGTTGATGGTGAACGACAGGGTGTTCGCCGACCACGAGATGCCGGTGTACGACGAGGCGTTGCGCCCGTCCAGCCAGGTGAGCATCTGCTTGGCGCTCACCAGGGGCACGCCGTGGCTCTGGGCGGAGGCCAGCACCTGGTCGCTTTCGTATGTGGTGGCCTTGTCGGTGTGCATGTTGACCGTGAAGGCGCCGTAGCGGCCCTCCGGGCCAAGCGCCGCGTCCAACAGCGCGTCCGGCGTGAACGGGTAGCTCTGGTCGGACTCGTCGGTCATCTGGGTGGCGGCCTGGTAGACGTCGATGAGCCCGCCCGTCTTGCCGGAGAAGCGCATCGGCATGCCGGAACCGGTCATGAAGCCCGGCCGGTCGGCGATCCAGGTGCCGGGCCAGTAGTAGTAGTTGGTGTCGAGCCGGATCCCGTTGGCGGCCTCGGTGGACGCCTGGGTCGACCAGTCCGACCAGACCAGGCAGTGGAACCGGTTGGTGGTCGGCGCCGGTACCCCGCTGTACTTGGCCCGCCAGGTCCCGAGCTGGCTGGAGTAGGTGGAGGCCAGCGAGCTGGCGGTGAAGTTCGCGCAGTTGTTGTTGGGGTGCAGGCCGACCTCGAAGCCCCGCGACTGGAACGCCGTCGCCTGGCTGTTGCTCAGCGGCGAGTTCGGATAGATGTACGAGGTGAAGCGGGCGCACTGCCAGTCGTCGACGACGCAGCCGGTCGGGCTGTTCGCCGTGTACTGGTCGAACCGGCCCGCCGTGCCGCCGGTCGCGTGGTCGTCGCCGGTGGCCACGATGACCGCCTTGAGGCTGCGCGGGAAGTACCAGAACCGGGGCAGCGGCTTGCGGTCGAGGTTCATCGCGCCGATCAGGTTGGCCAGCAGGCGCTGTTGCTCGTCGGCCTGCGGGATGGCGACCTTGTTGAGGTTGACCCAGTCGGTGGAAGAGCCGCCGAAGTAGAGATCGTCGGAGCGGATCGGCGAGCTGCCGTCGCGCTCCTGCTGGTCCCAGGCCGGGTTGCCCTGGCGGGTGTACACCAGGGACTGGGCGAGGTCGAAGCTGAACGCCGCGGCCTGTCCGCCGGAGGTGCCGACGTCGGCCAGCGACACCGCCGGGTTGGTGGTGGCCGCCGTGGCGCTGGAATACAGCGTGGCGACGGCACGGGCGCCGGCCAGGGTGTACCGGTCGGCGGTGCCGTGGTACTGGATCGTCTGGTCGGTGATGCCGGCGCCGGGCGAGGCCGACGCGTCGATCTTCAGGTAGCCCTCGGCCAGCGTGCCGGTGGTGGAGGTCAGGCCGAGCAGGCCGGCGAGTTGCTTGTCGGGCCGGAACGCGACGAGGTTGCCGCCGCCGTTGACCCAGGTGGTGAGCATGGCGACCTGTGCCGCGGTGAGCGGGGTCGGTCCGAGGAGCACGACGTCGTACTGGCTGAGCACCGACGCGGTGACCGCCGGCAGGTCGGTGGTGGCGAACTCGTTGATGCCCTCGGTCCGCAGGACCTCCGCGAGGAACGAGGTGAACCCGCTCGCCCCGGTCACGGCCGACTTGACCACGAGCACCGGTCCGCCCGGGCCCTGGTCCGGTGGCGGCGGTGGCGGCGCGGCGGTGGTGAACGACCAGCTCCCCGGCGCCATGACGTTACCGGCGGCGTCCCGGGCGCCGCTGACCGCGACCGTGTAGCCGGTGGAGGTGGCCAGCGCGGCGGCCGGGGTGAAGGTGGCGGTGCTGCTGCCGGCGTTGTAGACGGTGGTGCCGGCGACCGCGCCGGACGGGCCGGTCAGGGTCATCACGATGCTGGACGCGGTGACCGGCTCGCTGAAGGTCACGCTGACGGCGCCCGTGGTCGGCACGCCGACCGCGCCGGGCGCCGGGGCCCGGGCGGCGATCGTCGGCGCGGTGGAGTCCGTGGCGGTGGTGTCGAAGACGACGTCGACCCAGTAGTTGCTGGCCTGGTACGAGTTGGTGGGGAACGCGCTGGCGCCGTACCGGTAGATGCCGTTGGCGCCGTTGCCACCACCGTTGGCCAGGGCGGTCAGCGGGCCGCGGGAGACGGCCGAGGCGAGGCCGCTGCTGGTGAGTGAGTAGAAGCCGGCATCGGTGTGGTACGACGCCACGTAGGTGGTGTTCGCCGCCACCGCGACCGGGCTGGGCAGCGTGGCCGCCTGCCAGCCGGAGCCGCTCTCGCCGGTGAAGGTCACGGTCGCCAGGCGGGTGCCGGTGTTCGTCCAGAGCGACCCGGTGTGCGTACCGGTGTTGCTCGCTCCCTTGTAGAACCGCAGGCCGCTGATGTATCCCGCCGTGCTGGTGCGGAAGCGCACGCCGACTTCGACCGCGGAGTCGTCGCTGGCCGAGGCGGTGGTCGGCGCGGCGGTGGCCGGCCAGATCGTGCACGGACAGCCGGATCCGCCGGCCGCCGCGGTGGTGAACGACCAGGGGAACGGGGTCATCGTGTTGCCGGCGGTATCTCGCGCCCCGCTGACGGTGGCGGTGTACGCCGTCGACGCGGCCAGCGCGCTCGCCGGAGTGAAGGTCACCGTGCGGGTGGCGGCGTCGTACGCGGTCGCGCCGGCCACCGCGCCGGCGGCGGCGGTGACGGCGATGGCCGGGGTGCCGGCCTGCACGGCCTCGCTGAGCGTGGCGCTGACCGCCGTCGTGGTGGGCACCCCGGTAGCGCCCGCGGCCGGGCTGGTGCCGGTGACGGTGGGCGGCGCGATGTCGGTCGCGGAGGTGGTGTACACCACGTCGACCCAGTAGTTGGCCGCCTGCCACGTGTTGGTGGGGAAGCCGCCGCCCGTGCCGTACCGGTAGATGCCGTTGGCCCCGTCGACGCCGTCGCGCAGCGCGTGCAGGGGTGCGTTGTCGACCCCGGCGTCGGCGAAGGCACCTTCGTCGTAGCCGTACCTGCCGGCGGGTGCGTAATACGAGGCGACGTACGTGGTGTCGGCGCTGATCGGGATGGGACTGGCGAACGTGGCGGTCTGCCAGCCGGTAGCGGACTCGCCGGTGAAGGTCACGGTGCCGAGGTTGGTCCCGGTCGCGCTCCACAGGTGCCCGACGTGCGTGCCGGAGTTGCCGCTGCCCTTGTAGAAGCGCACGCCGGTGACCTGCCCGGCCGCGTCGGCCCGGAACTTGACCCCGACCTCGACGGCCGAGGTGTCGGAATCCGCCGGGGTGCCCGGCACCGCCGTCGCGGGCCAGATCGAGCACGGGCAGGTGGCCGCCGACGCCGGCTGGGCCGGGCTGAGCAGGACGGCCACCAGGGCCAGGCACATCACAAGCGGCAACAGGGCACGCCGCGACCACTTGCTCGATCCGTACACGGGTGCGCTCCTCAGCTGGCGGGTGTGAATACGACGTCGACCCAGTAGTTGGTCGACTCCCAGGTGTTGGTCGGGAAGCCGCCGCCGGCCCCGTACCGGTAGATGCCGTTGGGCCCGTCGACGCCGTTCTGCAGGGCGTGCAGCGGCCCGTTGTCGACCCCGGCCACGAAGTAGCCCCCGTCGCCCGCATAGCGCCCGACCGGCGCGTAGTACGACACCACGTAGGTGGTGCCGGCAACCACCGGCACCGGGGTCGCGAACGTGGCGGTCTGCCAGCCGGTGGCGGTCTCGCCGCTGAACGTGACCGTGCCCAGCAGCGTGCCGGTCGCGCTCCACAGGTGCCCGACGTGCGTGCCGCTGTTGCCGGTGCCCTTGTAGAACCGCACGGCGGTGATCTGGCCGGCCGCGTCGGCACGGAACTTCATGCCCACCTCCACGGCCGCGGTGTCCGAGTCGGCCGGGGTGCCCGGTATCACCGAGGTGGCCCAGACCGAGCAGGGGCAGCCGGTCGGCGGCGTGGTGCCGGCCGCGGTCGTGAACGACCAGGACGTGGCGGCCATGACGTTGCCGGCGAGGTCCGCCGCGCCGCTGGCCGTGACGGTGTACGTGGTGCTCGCGGCCAGCGCGGCGGTGGGCGTGAGCGTGGCCTTCGTGGTGGCGGCGTCGTACGCCACGCTGGCCGGCACCGTCGCGCCGCCGGCGTCCTTGAGCACCATGGCGACCGTGCCGCTCTGCACCGGCTCACTGAACGTGGCGGTGGCCGTGGTCGTGGCCGCCACCCCGGTGGCGCCGGCCGCCGGGGTCCGCGCGGTCACCGTCGGTGCGGTGGTGTCCGGTGTGCCGCCGCCCGGCGCGAAGACCACGTCCACCCAGTAGTTGGCCGATTCCCAGGCCAGCGTCGGGAAGCCGGTGCCCAGCCGGTAGACGCCGTTGACGCCGTCGATCCCGTCGCGCAGGGCGTGCAGCGGCGCGCTGTCGACGCCCTCGGTGGCGAAGTAGCCCGGGTCGGCCGCGTAACGGCCGTTCGGGGCGTAGTACGACACCACGTACGTGGTCCCGGCGGTCAGCGTCACGGGGGTGGACAGATTCGCCTGCTGCCAGCCGGAGGCCGACTCACCGGCGAAGGTGACGCTGGCCAGCTGGGTGCCCGAGGCCGACCACAGCCGCCCGACGTGCGTGCCGGTGTTGACGCTGCCCTTGTAGAACCGGATCGCGGTGACCTGGCCGGCGACATCGGCCCGGAACTTCGTGCCGACCTCGGTGGCGCTGCTGTCGGGGTCGGTGGGTATCGCCGGGGTGGCGCCCGCGTCCCAGATGGTGCACGGGCAGGTGCGAGCGCCGACGGTGACCGTGACCGTCGCGTCGGCGCCGACATTGGCGCTGTCGTCGGTGGCCCGGACCCGGATGACGGTGGCCCCCGAGCCGCGGGCCGACCAGGTGTAGGTCCAGCTGGCACGCCCGGTGGCCGGGTGCCAGGTGGCCCCGTTGTCGGTGCTGACCTCGACCCCGCCCACGGTGCCGCCGCTGTCCGCGGCGGTGCCGGTGATGGTGACCGGCGCACCGGCCGGCACGGAGGCGCCGGCCGCCGGGGCGGTGATGGTGGCGGCCGGGCCGACGGTGTCGGTGGAGGCGGTGGCGGCGGTCAGCCCGGACTGCAGGGTGGCCGGCTGCGCACCCATGTCCGCGAACAGGTTGACGGTGGCCTGCCGCATCGGGACGCTGACCGCGCCCGACCCGCGGTCGTGGTCGCTGTCGAGTCCCCACGACCACTGCACGGTGCCGCCGCCGAAGACCAGGGCGCCACTCGGCGCGCGGTACAGCGTCAGGCGGTGGGTGGCGCTGCCGGAGGCGTACGTCGAGCCGTAGTCCTGCAGCACCTCGACGCCGGTGGCGGTCGTGGTGGACAGGCCGATCAGGCCGCGGGGCCGGGCGCCGTTGTCGGCGTCCTCGTCCCACTCGTAGCCGACGGTGCCGGTGCCCAGGGTGGCGGTGGCGCCGGCGGCCTGGGTGGCCACCGTGGTGCCGCGCCAGAACCGCATCTTGCCGTCGGCCGCGGGCACCTTCAGGCTCACCGTGCCCGAGTTGACCTCGAAGGCGGTGCCGGTCAAACCGTTCTCCGGGCGCCCGCCGTCGGCCGGCGGGCTGAACCGCGGGTCCCGCCAGGTGCCCGTCCAGGCGCTCGTCGGGTCGCTCTTGGCGTTCGCGTGCGTTTCCTTGTAGCAGACCAGGGTGCGGTATGCCGTGCCCGAGCCGTCGATGGCGTTCTCCCACCGAGTCTTCCAGAACACCTCGTTGCCGCTGAAGAAGGCCAGGTTGACCCCGGCGTCACGGGCGGCCTCCACGTTGGCCCGCTGGCCGCCGGACCAGTACTCGTCGTGGCCGACCGACAGGAACGACTTGTGGTTCTTCAGCAGCGCGCCCCGGGCGTCGGTGTCGACCCCGGAGAAGTAGCTGACGTCGTAGCCGTTGGCCTCCAGGAAACGGACCATCGGATACTCGGCGTTGAAGACGGCGTCCTCGGCGCCCGTGCCCCGGGTGGTGACCGGGCGGTTGTAGCTCACCTTGTACGCGCGCCCGGCCGGCGAACCGGTGTACAGGCTGTTGCCGCCGTAGGAGTTGTACGCCTGCCAGGTCGTGTCGGAGGTCTGCATGAGCAGGTCCGAGTGGCTGGCGTCGTCGCGCACCACGAAGACGACGTGGCTGGCCCCGGCGGTGCTGTCGGTGCGGACGAGCCGGGCGAAGTAGATGCCGGAGACCGCGGCGGCGGGCACGGCCCAGGATGCCGAGACCGCCCAGTTGCCGCAGTCGACCAGGCCGGTGCTGGCGTTCGACAGGCAGGCGGGCTGGGTCTGCCGGCCGACCGGATTGACGGTGGCCACCAGTCGCGCGCCGTTGCCGGCGTAGTAGCCCATCCGGTAGATGTCGAGGCGGTACGAGGTGGCGGTGGATTTGATCTTGAAGCTGACCGTCTCGCCGACGTTGACGCTCATCTGCGTCGCGAAGCCCTGCAGCGCCGTGCTGCCGGAGCCGGAGACGTCCCAGGTGCTGCGGGGAGTGCCGGCCTTCGTGTTCTCGCAGGCGACCGGGTTGACGGGCGGCGTGCACGCGTCGGCAGCGGCGGCGGCGCCGGCAGGTATCGGAAGGGCCGCCGCGATCAGGATCAGCACCAGCAGCGGCCGCCACCGGAAGGCCTTGAGACTACGCACTGGAATCCCTCCCCGCCGCCCGCACCCGCGTGACGACACGTCGGTTGAATCGAGGTCGGGTCACGATCATGCGGGCAGATTAGGGGAAGGAACAGTCCGCAAACCGACACCGGCACCGCTCGGCGTGGCGAGGGAGGCTATTCGATCCCGTCGGTGGACGCGTCGCCGCCCGACCCGGGCTCTTCGCATCGCCGATCAGCGCACCGTTCAATCCATTCGGCCACATCGCGGCCCTGCCACCAGATTGGACAGTGGGCGACCGCACACAGTGCGCAAAAGGGACAGACGGCGGTCAGCGGAGACGCTTGACGACGCCGACCGCTTCCAGCTTCAGCCGGCCCAGCGCGCCCGGCCCGCCGAGCGCCTCGGCGCGCAGCGACTCCGGGGTGTCGTCACGCCGCACGCTGTACCGCGGCTGCAGCCAGGAACCCGCGTGGGCGCGCCGGCGGTCGCTGGTGAACACCCGGGTGTAGCCCTGCCGGCGCATCCGGCCGAGCAACTGCCGGTCGTACCGGCCGAGCGGGCAGGCGGCGGTGTCCACCTCGGCGCCGACGACCGCCGCGAGCCGGTCGCGGGCCACCACCAGCTCGGCGTTGCTGGTCGCCGCGTCCATCCCCCGCCACGGCTGATGCCACATGCCGTGGCTGCCGATCCGCATGCCGTCGCCGTGCAGCTTCCGCACCGCCTCCTCGCTGAGGCTGCCCGGCGCATCGAGCCGGGCGGCGAGCACGAAGAAGTCGGCGGTCAGGTCACGCTCGCGCAGCGCGGGCAGGCCCAGCTCGATATCCGAGGCGTTGCCGTCGTCGAAGCTGAGCCGGACGGCGGGCCAGGTGCGGACCTCGTCGAGGACCGCGTGGAACAGATCCTCGCCGATCCAGTAGCGGTCCTCCCCCGGCTCCAGCTCGCGCCCCGGCGTGCCGATGCCGTGGAAGCAGATGTTGATGACCGTCTCGTTGCGCATTGCCACCTATCGCCTCGTCGCTGGTTCGGTGTCCGGTGTGCTCTCCGCGCCCGGCTGCCGGGAGGACTCGTCGCGTCCCCACGCGGCGCCGCCGTCGGCTGCCCGCCGGGCGGCGACGGCCGCCGCGACCGTGATCGCTACGTAACACACCGCTGCCGGCGCCAGCCAGGGCCGCGGCAGCACCACGTCCCGCAGCCAGGACAGCCGTGCCGCCGAGCGTACCGGGGCCGCCACCTCGCCCTTCGCCGACGCCGCGCGCATCGCGGCGTTGCCGCCACGCACCCGGACCAGCCGGCGCACCAGGTCTCCGGTGCGCCGCGGGGTCGCGACCCGGGCGGCATACGACGTGACGTGCCGCTTCTCCGCCTGGGTGAACAGGGAGTCGAGGAAGAGGTCGTCGGCCACCAGCTCGGGGAAGCGGTCGAAACGCGCCCGCCCGGCCTCGGACAGCGCCACGACACCCCGGCCGAACAGCCCGTCGCGGAACACCGGCAGCCGGCCGTGCACCGCGAAGTAGGCCCGGACCAGCAGCGGCCGGCCGGTGAGGTCCAGCCGGCGGCCGACGGTGGCCGCGAGCGCGCCGCCGTCCAGCGCGGCGGCCACCGAGCGCACCGCCGCGGTGGTCAGCACGATGTCGGCGTCCAGATACACCCGGGGAAAGCCGGACGCGACCGCGTCACCGGCATTGAGCGCCGCCGCCTTGCCGGCGGTCGCCAGATCCACCACGCGTACGCCGGGACGGGCGGCGACGGCGGCGGTGTCATCGGTGCAGCCGTTGGCCACCACCGTCACGTCGAACTCGCCGGCCGCCGCCTCGCCCAGCACGGCCTCCAGGCAGCGCCCGATGACCGCGGCCTCGTTGTGGGCCGCGATGACGATGCTCGTCATGCCTTGTCCGCCGCGGTCGTGCTGTCGTGGGCGCCGGAGCGGGGCGCCGGGATGCGGGCCGGCGCGGCGGGCGCGGCGGGCGCGGCGGGCAGCCGCCGGGCCAGCAGCCGCTGGAACACCGCGGCGTACGCGTCGGCCTGGTGCTCCCAGGACAGCAGGCTCAGGAACCGGTCGCGGCCCAGCTTGCGCATCTGCCGGCGCCGGTCCGGGTCGTCGAGCAGGGCGTCGATCGCCTCCGCGAACTCGACCGGGGTGCCGTTGGGCACGTAGGCGCCGGCCTCACCGAGGGTGGCGCGGGTCTCGGTCAGATCGGCCGCGACGACCGGCACGCCTCGGCCCACGTACTCGACTGTCTTCGCCATCGTCGACAGGTGGTTCATCCGGGTGGGCAGGTCCGGCTGGATGGCGACGGTCGCCTCGCGCAGGATCTCGTCGACCGCCGCGCCGTCGAGCCATCCGGTGAACGTCACGACGTCGTCGAGCCCCCGCTCGGTTGCCAGCTTCCGCAGCGCGGGCATGCTCTCGCCGTCGCCGGCCAGGATCATCCGCCAGCCGGTCCGGCCGCGGCGGCGGGTCAGCTCCTCGGCGGCCAGGACCGCGCCCTCGACGTTGTCCTGCGGCCCGAACACGCCGAGGTAGACGACCTTGTGCACGCCGTCGGAGGGCTCGACGCCGTCGTCGTCGCCGGTCGCCGCGATCTCCGCGGTCGCCGGGCCGTTGCGGACCACCGTCACCTTGTCCGGGTTCACGCCGCGCCGGGCCGCGTTGTCCTTGAAGGACTGATTCGTGGCCACCACCTCGGTGGCGGTGCGCAGCGTCAGCCACTCAAGCGCGGAAAGTATGCGGAAGACCCATTTGTTGGGGGTGCCCACCCGCGCCGCGTAAACCTCCGGGCACAGATCGTGGTGGTCGAACACCCAGGGCCGGCCGATCGCGCGCAGCAGCAGCGCCAGCGGCCAATAGACGTCCGGTGGATTGCAGACCTGGACGGCATGGGCCCGACCGGCGAATACCTCGCCGATAAGACGAATGGCGATGCACAGGAAAGACCAGCCGAATTCAAAAGCGAAGGAGAATACACCACCGCCGTAAACCACGACCGGATAGGGCTTGAGCCGGGTGTTCCGGCTGCCCGGCAGCGTGCGCAGGCTCCGGTCGCCGCGCGGCGCGATGACCGTCACGTCGAAGCCCTTCGCCTCCAGCGTAAGGCATTCGCGGATGACCCGGCGGTCGCGTTCGGCCGGCAGGTTGGCAATGAGAATGGTGACATGCGGATTTCTCGCCATCGTCTGGTCCGTCTCCCCCTGGCTCGCTTCGACTCGCAGAAAACAGTGCTGGATCAGGTGAGCGCGGAGCAACCGGCTGTCCGGGCGGGATCCTGTCATCCGTTTCAGCGAGACGAGCATCTTGATCAAGTTTCGGATGCAATGCCCGATTAGTGCGTCTTACCGGCCCCGCAGATAATACCCGCTAATTCGAAGGGACATTGACCCTTATGGTCGGTATCACGCTTGTTGCAGTGACATCGCAGGCGGAGTGCGGGATTGTCACCCGGGCAGCACGGGGCGACACCCCGCAACACGGGGCACAGTGGACGTCCACAAGGGGCGAGGGCTACCGCAGCGAGGAGAAGAACTCCAGGAGATCGGCCCGCAGCCCGCCCTCGTGGTAGTGCGCCAGGATCTGCTTGGCCGCCGCCCGGCCCGCGGTGGCCAGCGTCTCCGGGTCCGTGCGGTGCTGGCCCAGGACCTGTTCCACGGCCACGGCGAAGGCCAGCAGGTCGGCCTCGGCGACCGGCGCGCAGAAGCCGGGGTCGAAGTAGTCGCGGCCGGCCAGCCCGGTGAAGCCCACGACGTAGGCGCCGCTGGCCATCGCCTCGGCGGGCGGCAGGCCGAAGCCCTCGCGCTCGCTGAAGCTGAGAAAGACCGCGCAGCTGCGCAGCGCCGCGGCGGTCTGCGCCTCGGTGAGCCCGTCGATGGCCACCAGTTCCCAGCCGTCGAGGCAGCCGCGTCCCCGCAGGATGTGCAGCAACTGCTCCTGCTCGTCCGCCCGGCGGCGGGGCATGTAACCGATGCGCCGGGCGGCCGGGCCGTCGGCGGGGTGGAACACCCGCTCGTCGACCACCACCCGGGCGATGTGCACGGCGATGTCGGGAAAGGCATGCCGCAACAGGGCGGCATTGTCCTGCGACACGGTCAGCAGCGCCTCGATGCCGCCCACACCGGCATAGGGCGCGCCGGGGGCGGTCGCCGCGAAGGGCACGCGGGCGAAGGTGTGGTAGGCGTTCTGGTTGAAGACGACCTTCCGGCACCCCGGCGGCAGGGCAGCCAGCCCGGGACCGTAGAACTCCGGCACCACGAGGATGTCGCTCCGCCCGAGGGTCACCTCGCGAGCCGCGACCACCCGGGTGCGGTTGTCGAACCAGTCGACCCGGAAGCCGGGCCGGGCGTGCAGCACCGCCGCGTCGAGGCCCGCCGCGTTGAGCAGGTCGACGTGCCGGTAGAGGTTGCGGATGCCGCCGGCCGGCGAGTTGTCGTCCGGACTGAGGTAGTAGATGGTGTTCCCGCCCGATGCGCCCGGATCATGCCGGATCGCCGGCGGGGTACGCCGGCGGAGGTCCCGGCCGCCGACCACTCGTCGCACAGCGTTGCGGACCGGTCGCCGTATGGCATCAGTCATGACAGCACCGAATTCCGGACAGCCCCGGCCATCGTGGACTCGGCTCCCTCCGAACAGGACGATTCGCCCTGTTTCGCTGGGAGCCCCAACTCTGCCTCGCGCGGCGACGCCACGAATGCCCCCTTCTGGCCGACATCAGGTACTTCGAGATGGCCCGTTCCGGCCGCCCGCAACACTTCCGGGGCCGTACGGCGGCTGACAACCTCCGTTGGTACCGCGACGGACGTCTTAATGCTGACATCGGCTGATGCGTTCGGTGAGCGGAACTTACTCTATTCTCAGTCCCAACCCGTCGATGCGGCGTTGATCGTCTGTTGCCAAGGCCGTGCATCCGTGGGGACACTGGCCACGTCCGTCGGCGCACTCCGGGTCTCCACCCGACCAGACGTCGCCTGGACGGGCCTTCGTACGTACAGACATCGGTAAGGGCAAGGGGAACGTGTGGACCTCTGGGACATGACCAAGCTGCTATTTCGGCGTTGGTATTTCTCGCTGCCCATGTTGCTGGTCACTCTCGCGCTCGTCGCGGTGGCCAGCGTGACGGTCGAGCCGGACTACAGCGCCAAGGGGCACATCCAGCTCATTCCACCGGCCGGCACCACCGCCAGCGACGGCGAGAAGAATCCGATCAAAAACCCCTGGTTCGACCTGGGGTACGAGGCGCTGGGCAACGCCACGATGATCGACGTGAACAAGAAGTCGGTGCTCGAGCAGATGGTCGCCGACGGGCTCACCGACAACGTCACGGTCACCATGGAGGAAGTGCCGCTGTTCGAGATCGAGGCGGTGGGCGATTCGGCCGCGCAGGCGACGGCCACCGTGCAGCGGGTGATGGACGCCATCGCCGAGGCCGTCCTGCAGCGTCAGCAGACGCTCCGGGTGGCCAAGACCGAGACCATCACCACGCTGAAGCTCGACGACGGCAGCGAGGTCGAGGTGAAGAACTCCAAGACGATGCGCGTGGCGATCGTGGCGGCGGGTCTCGGCCTGCTGCTGACGGCCGGCTTCACGATCGGTCTCGACGCTTTGCTCCGCTACCGGGCGGGCCGCCGCCGCGAGGACGAGGACTCCGAGGACGGCCCGGCCATCGGCTCCGCCCACTCGGACGGGCGCAATGACCCCGCGCCGCCCAAGGCCAGTTTCGAATCGACCCAGGTCGTCACCCAGCCCCGCCCCGGCGGCGGCCGGGGTGAGCGCGCCAACGGCGTGCCCGAGCAGCCCGCCGCCCGGCAGAGCAACGGCGCGCCGCAGCGGGCCCGGGCGTCCGACGGCACGGAATACCGCTCGAAGCAGGTTCCCACCATCGAGCCGGAGCAGGCGCCCATCGACGCCACGATCGTCCTGCCGATCACTCCCACGCGGTGGAAGCGGGACGAAAAGGCCGACTACCATTGAGTTCCGACACCGTCTCACACCCGGTCGACCTTGAGCCGTCGCAGCTGGACAGGCACATCTACAGCTCACGGCGCTACCGGGCCCCGCTCGACGTCGTCACCGTGCTCACCATCACGGTGGTGCTGCTGTACGTCCTGCCCGGGACGCTGATCGTCCCCAACCTGACGTATGCGGGCCGGCCGGCCCTCCTGCTCGCCCTGCTCATGTTCGCGTGGTGGTGCCTCGCCCGGCTCAGCCCGCGGCTGCTCATGGTGGGCCCGCAGCCGATCCGGTGGTTCCTCGGCTGCTATCTCGTCGCCAACCTGTTGTCCTACATCGCCGGCCTGCTGCGGGGCCTGCCCACCCAGGAGGCCAACGCCCAGAACTTCGCGATGCTCCAGCTCTTCGAGTTCCTCGGCGCGGCGCTCATCGTCGCCGACGGCGTCCAGAACTGGGAGCGACTCAACCGACTGCTGCGCATCATGGTGTATTGCGGCGGCTTCATGGCGGTGGTCGGCATCGCGCAGGCGACCCTGAAGCTGGACGTGTCGCAATACCTGGTGATCCCCGGGCTGGAGGTCAAGGGCGGGCTCGCGGGCTTCGGCCTGCGCGGCGACGAGGGCCAGTTCCGGGTCGCCGGCACCACCACGCACTACATCGAGTTCAGCGCGGTGGTGGCGATGATGGTGCCGTTCGCCATCCACGTGGCCCGCTTCGCGAAGACGAAGACGCAGCGCGTGCTGGCCGCGATGTGCGCGTTCCTGCTGGCCATCGCCAACCCGATGTCCATCTCCCGGACCGGCATCGTGGCGCTCGCCCTGGCACTGCTGATCATGGTGCCGATCTGGTCGTGGCGGCTGCGCTACACCTTCATGTATCTGGGCGTCAGCGCGGTGGTGGCGATCATGATGATCAAGCCGGGCGTGCTGGGCACCATCAAGGCGATGTTCCTCAACGTCGGGGTCGACCCGAGCATCGAGGGGCGGACCAACGACTACGCCCTGGTCGAGCACTTCTTCAACCAGCGGCCCTGGCTGGGCCGGGGGCCCCGGACGCTGCTGGCCGACCCGGTGCGCGACACGATCCTCGACAACCAGTGGCTCTACACCCTGGTGACCGGCGGGCTCATCGGGGTGTTCGCGCTGCTGCTGCTGCACGTGGCCGCGATCACCCTCGCCTCCATCGCGCTGCGCCGCTCGCGCCGCGAGGAGGACAGGCACCTCTGCGTCGCGCTGATCTCGGCGCAGGTGGTCGCCGTCGTGGTCGGCGGGACGTTCGACTCGCTGTACTACACGACCTTCGCCATCACGCTGGCGCTGCTCGTCGGCATGTGCGGCACGGTGTGGCGCTTCACCCACCCGGCCCGCACCATCAGAACGGCCACAGCCCGCAGCGCGAGCTGACATTCCGCGCATTCTTCCCTGCTCGCGCGGGGTCTGACGGCGCCCGCCCGACCGCAGGCGGCCGGGCTGCCCGCACCAAGATCAGTCGAGTCGCTGCGCGGCTGAGCGACCTGGTCGATGCCGCAACCGCGAAGGCGATCCGGCCTGGCCGGTCGTACACAGAAACTAGCCGAAGCTGCGGTCCGTGGCCCCGCCGCCCGGCGCTACGCTCCCGCTGAATTCGCGAGCGCGCCGGGATGGACAATACAGGCCGCACAGTCCAAAGGGGGCAGACGTCTTGACCAAGCTGAAGGCGTTGTACGTGGCCGACACGTCACCGGACCGGCAAGGCCGGTCCATACGTCATCTGCTGGCCGGTATTGCGGTGATAGCTACCGCGGTGGCCGCCGGCGTCATGGTGGCGCCGCTCGCGGCCTCGGCCGATCCCTGTGACCCGGTGGTCAACGCCATCGTCTGCGAGAACACCAAAGAGGGCACGCCGAAGTCGGTGTGGGACATCGACGGCAGCGGCGACGCCTCCCTGCAGGGCTTCTCGACCGATATCAGCGTGAATGCCGGCCAGCAGGTCGATTTCAAGATCAAGACTGACGCGGCCGCGTACACCGTCGACATCTACCGGCTCGGCTACTACGGCGGCGACGGCGCTCGCAAGATCACCAGCGTCACCCCGTCGGCCTCGCTGCCGCAGACCCAGCCGGCCTGCATCACCGAGGCGGCCACCGAGCTCTACGACTGCGGCAACTGGGCCGTCTCCGCCTCGTGGGACGTGCCGGCCACCGCCGTCTCCGGCGTCTACCTCGCCCGCCTGCACCGCGCCGACACCGGCGGCGCCAGCCACATCACGTTCATCGTGCGGCAGGACAGCAGCACCTCCGACGTCCTGCTGCAGACCTCCGACTCGACCTGGCACGCCTACAACCTCTACGGCGGCTCGGACTTCTACTCCGGCGGGGCCAACGGGCGCGCGTACAAGCTGAGCTACAACCGGCCGTTCGCCGACCGCAACAGCGTCGAGCGGCGCGACTTCCTCTTCGGGGCCGAATACCCGATGATCCGGTTCCTTGAGCGCAACGGCTACGACGTCAGTTACACCACCGACGTCGACAGCGACCGCCGCGGCCAGCTCATCAAGAACCACAACATCTTCCTCTCGGTCGGTCACGACGAGTACTGGTCCGAAGCACAGCGGGCCAACGTCGAGGCGGCCCGGGACTCCGGCACCCACCTGGCGTTCTTCAGCGGCAACTCGGTCTACTGGAAGACCCGCTACGAGCCCAGCAAGGACGGCACGGACACCCCGTACCGGACGCTGGTCACCTACAAGGAGACCTGGGCCAACGCCAAGATCGACCCGTCCAGCGAGTGGACCGGCACCTGGCGCGACGCGCGGTTCAGCCCGCCTGCCGACGGCGGGCGGCCGGAGAACCAGCTCATGGGCACCATGTTCATGGTCAACGACGGTGACCTGCCGCTGACCGTGCAGTCCGAGGAGGGCAAGTACCGGCTCTGGCGGCACACGAACCTGACGTCCATCCCGTCCGGCGATTCGGTCGAGCTGTCGCCGCACACCGTCGGGTACGAATCCGACGAGGACGCCGACAACGGCTTCCGGCCGCCGGGCATGATCCGCCTGTCCACCACCACCGGCGACGTCGGGCAGGTGCTGCAGGACGACTTCGGCATCAAGGTGGCGCCGGGGCAGACCACCCACAACATGACGCTGTACCGGGCCGACAGCGGTGCGCTGGTCTTCAGCGCCGGCACCATCCAGTACACCTGGGGTCTCGACGGGGTCCACGACGGCGAGACGACGCCCACCGACAGCCGCATGCAGCAGGCCGTGGTGAACCTGTTCGCCGACATGGGTGTGCAGCCGTCCACCCTGATGAGCGGGCTCGACGCGGTCACCGCGTCCATCGACGGCACCGCGCCGACCGTCGCGATCACCGCGCCGGCCGCCGGCGCCACCGTCGCCCGGGGCAGCACGGTGACGCTGCAGGGCACCGCCGCCGACATCGGCGGCCGGGTCGCCGGGGTCGAGGTGTCGACCGACGACGGCGCCACCTGGCACCCCGCCACCGGCACGGCCTCGTGGTCGTACAAGTTCATCGCGGCCGGCCTGAGCACCCAGGAGGTGCGCGTCCGGGCCGTCGACGACAGCGTCAACATGGGTCAGTCGCCGACCATCCGCGTGTTCGCGTTGTCCGGTCCGAACACCCTGTTCGGTGACCGGGTGCCGGACGACCCGGCGGTCGAGGACTCCAGCGCCGTCGAGCTGGGCGTGCGCGTCAAGCCCGCCGTCGACGGGTTCATCACCGGCGTGCGCTTCTACAAGGGCACCGGCAACATCGGCACGCACACCGGCTCGCTGTGGTCGGCCGGCGGCACCCGCCTGGCCACCGGCACGTTCGGCAACGAGTCGGCTACCGGATGGCAGACGCTCACGTTCTCGAATCCGGTCGAGGTCACCGCGGGCACGAGCTACGTCGCCTCGTACCTCGCACCCAACGGGAGGTACGCCACCGACGACTGGGGATTCATTCGGGACTGGGTCAGCGGCCCGCTCACCGCCCCGCGGTCGACGAGCGGCGCCGGCAACGGGGTCTTCCACTACGGCTCCGGCGGCGGCTTCCCCACCGAGACGTTCAACGGCGGCAACTACTACGTCGACGTCACCTTCGCGGTCAGCGACGATCTGCCGCCGACCGTGACCACCACGACGCCGGTCGACGAAGCCGGCTCGGTGCCCACCAACACCGCCCCGACGGCGGTGTTCTCGAAGGCACTCAACTCGTCGACGGTGCAGTTCACCCTCGCCAGGAGCGACGGCAGCGGCACGGTCGCCGGCACGAAGACCTACGACAGCGGTCTCAAGAAGGCGACCTTCACCCCGTCGGCGCCCCTGACCCCCGGGACCTCCTACACCGCCACGGTCTCCGGCTCGGACCCGCAGGACCGCCCGGGAAGCGCGACGTGGTCGTTCTTCACCGCCGTCGACGGCACGGTGCACTCGCTGTTCCCCACCGACGCCGTGCCCTCGACGGTGGCGCAGGACGACCCGTCCGCGGTGGAGCTGGGCCTGAAGTTCAAGGCGAACACGCCCGGCCAGGTGGTCGGAGTCCGGTTCTACCAGGGGCCCGGCAACAGCGGACCGCACGAGGTGAGCCTGTGGAGCACCGGCGGCGCGAAGCTTGAGTCGACCACGCTGCCCTCCTCGACCGAGACGGGCTGGCGCACCGCGTACTTCGCCACGCCGGTCGACGCCACCGCTGGCACGACCTACGTCGCGTCGTACCACGCGCCGAACGGCAACTACGCCATCGACGGCGGCTACTTCGCCAGCGCCCGGACCAACGGGCCGCTGAGCGCACCGGCCGGCGCCAACGGCATGTACGGCTACGGCGCCGGCGGATTCCCGACGCAGTCGTACAACTCGGCGAACTACTGGGTCGACCCGCTGTTCGTGGCCGACGGCACCGCACCCGAGCCCGGCACTCCCCCGGTCGGCGCGTACGGGTTGTTCACCGGCGCGGACACCCCCGCCACGGCGAACTGGGACGACCCGGACGCCGTGGAGCTGGGCATGAAGGTCACCCCGGCGGTCGACGGCATGGTCTACGGCGTGAAGTTCTACAAGGGCCCGACCAACACCGGGACGCACACCGGCACGCTGTGGTCGGCGGGCGGCACCCAGTTGGCGACGGTCACCTTCGCCAACGAGACCGCCTCCGGCTGGCAGACAGCGCTCTTCTCGGCGCCGGTGGCGGTCACCGCCGGGCAGCAGTATGTGGTGTCCTACCACACCGAGGTCGGACGCTACGCCGTGACCGGCGGCGGCCTTTCCGCCCCGCGTACAGTCTCGGACCTGACGGTGCCGGCGGCCGGCGCCACCTACCGTTACGGGACGGGCGGGACGATGCCGGTCTCGTCCTCGAGCGGTAATTACTGGGTGGACCTGGTGTTCGCCCCGAGCTGACCGCGCAACGACCCCGGCGGACCGTCCGCCGGGGTGCGAACGAGTGGGGGAAACAGGGTGCGACTGATCGTCGGCCTGCATCATCTGGAACTCGGTGGCAGCCAGCTCAACGCCTTGGATTTAGCCGTCAGCATGCGCGACTACGGGCATGAGGTCGCGGTGTTCGGCAACTACACCGACCGGCCCGGGCCGGTCGCCGACCTGGTCCGCGACGCCGGGCTGCCGCTCATCGCCGAGCGGCACCCGGCGGAGCGGCTGGCCCGGACGATGCCCGCCCGCCCCGCGCTGTCCCGGGCGCTCGCCCGGGCGGCCCGCGACTTCCGGGCCGACCTGCTGCACGTCTACGAATTCTCGGTGGCGCTGGACGCGTTCTACGGCACCCACCTGCGCCGGGGCCTGCCGGTGGTGACCACCATCTACGGCATGCGGGTCCCCCGGTGGATGCCCCGCTACGGCGAGATCGTCGTGGGCACCCAGCAGATCGTCGACCAGGCGGCGGCGTTCCGGGCCCGGCCCACGCTCATCGAGCCGCCGGTGAACACCGCCACCGACGACCCGGCGGCGGTCGACGGGCGGGAGTTCCGGGCCCGGCACGGCATCGCCGACGACGAGGTGCTGCTGGTCGTCGTGTCCCGGCTGGAGCCGGACATGAAGGCCGAGGGCATCCTGCGCACGGTCCGCGCCGTCGGGCTGCTCGACGACCCGCGGTTGCGCTTCGTGGTGGTCGGCGACGGGCCCTCGTACGCCGATGTCGCGGCCGAGGCCGCCCGGGTGAACGCCGCCGCGGGCCGCCCCGTGGTGGTCATGGCCGGCGCCATGGAGGATCCCCGGACGGCGTACGCCGGCGCGGATCTCATGGTCGGGATGGGCGGCTCCGCGCTGCGGTCGCTGGCGTTCGGCCAGCCGCTCGTGGTCCTCGGCATCAAGGGCTTCTTCCTCAGTGCCACGCCGGAGACGGTCGAGCATTTCCTGCGGGAGGGCTTCTACGGCGTCGGCACGGGCGACGTCGACCCGGTCCCGCTCGCCGCGGACCTGCGCAAGCTGCTCGACGATCCGGGCCGGCGGGCCGAGCTGGGCCGCTGGGGTCGCCAGCTGGTGCTCGACCGCTTCAGCCTCACGATCGCCGCGAAGACCCTCGACGGGGTGTACCAACGCGCCCTCGCCCACCCGGCCACGCCGGCCCGGCGGCTCACCGAGGGAGCCCGCGTCGCCGGCCACAAGGCCGTCGCCGACCTGCTGTCGGAAGGCGCTCGCCGGCGGGTGCGGCGGCTCCTGGGATGACGGTGCAGGATTCGTCCGCCCCGCCGGCCGACCCCGGGTTGTTCCACAAGGCGTCGCGGGCCCTGGGCTGGAGCCTGGCCAGCACGATTCTCAGCCGGCTGAGCACGCTGGTCATCGGCATCGCGCTGGCCCGCATCCTCGGGCCGGAGTCGTTCGGCACGTTCGCCGTCGCCCTCGTGGTGCTGCTGGCCGTGCTGAGCTTCAACGAGCTGGGCGTGAGCCTGGCGATCGTGCGGTGGCCGGACGATCCCGAGGAGATCGCCCCCACGGTGGCCACCCTGTCGGTGCTGTGCAGCCTGGTGGTGTACGCGGGCTGCTATCTCGGCGCGCCGGCCTTCGCGCACGCGCTCGGCGACCCGAGTGCGGTGCCGGTCATCCGGGTGCTGGCCCTCAGCGTGATCGTCAGCGGCATGGTGGCGACCCCGGTCGGCCTGCTGCAGCGTGCCTTCCGGCAGAAGCGCAAGACCGTCGTCGACCTGGTCACCAACTGGGTGAGCGCGCTGGTGTCGATCGGGCTGGCGCTGACCGGCGCCGGGGCGATGAGCCTGGCGATCGGCCAGCTGAGCGGCTCGCTGGCCGGCGCGATCCTGTTCTTCGTCTTCGCGCCGCAGGGCCTGCGGCTCGGCTTCGACCCGCGCAAGGCCCGGGCGCTGCTCCGCTTCGGGCTGCCGCTGGCCGGCTCGAGCATCATCGTCTTCGCCACCACCAACGTCGACCGGATCGTGGTCGGGGCGGTGCTCGGGCCCACCGCGCTCGGCTACTACATGCTCGCGCTCAACCTGGCCAACTGGCCGATCACCATCTTCTCCCAGCCCGTACGCGCGGTGGTGCCCGCCGCGCTGGCCCGGCTGCAGCATGACCGGCCGGCGATGCGCTCGGCCTTCCTGTCGGCCGGCGGGCTGCTGGCGGCCATCTCGCTGCCCGCCTGCCTGCTCCTGGCCGGCGCGGCGGGGCCGCTGATCCGGTTCCTCTACGGCGACGTGTGGGGGCCCGCGGCCACGGTGCTGGCGTGGCTCGGCCCGCTGGCGGCCCTGCGCATCCTGTTCGAGCTGTTCTACGACTACTTCGTGGTGATCGCCAGCACCCGGGTCGTGTTCACCGTGCAGGTGATCTGGTTCGTGGTCCTGGTGCCGACGCTCTACCTGGCCAGTCAGCAGGCCGGGCTGTGGGCCGCCGGTGCCGCCCAGTTCGGGGTCGCCCTGCTGGTCGTGCTCCCGCTGTACCTCTACGAGCTGCACCGGACGGAGATCTCGCTGGCCTCGATGGGGTCGCGGGTGGCCCCGGCGATCCTCGGTGCGGCCGCGGTCGCCGCGGTGGCGTTGCTGGCGGCCCGGGCGGGCTGGGTCGACCTGGTGGTGCTGGCGGTCGCCGGGGTGGCCGCGGTGGCCGCCATGGCGCTGCTCGGCTACCGGCTGCGGCATGCGGTGCGCGCGCTGCGCTCGGCGGGGGCCGGCGCGACCGAGTGATCAACATGGGTACGGAATTCCGGGCCGGATCGTTCGGGAATTAAGGAAGACGTAAGACATCTCCCGGGACTCCTTAAGGTTCCGCAGATGGAAAAGGGCCCCGGTCGGCTGACGACCGGGGCCTTTCCGCGGGTGGCTATCGGCAGTCGAGCGCCTTCACCTGGCCGGTGACCTTCCCGGCCGCCCAGTCGTAGGTGACGGTGGCATTGCCGTTCCACTGGGCGATGAGCGAACAGGTGACCTCGAGCGGGCCGTACCCGAAACTGCCCTGCACGATCTTGTTACCGGTGACGGCGGGGAACTTGCCGCCGGTCAGCCGGAGCGTGTAGCCGCCGCCGGCCAGCAGGTTGTCCTGCACCGTCGCGCCGTCGTTGCCCTGGTTCGGGATGAAGACCGGGGCCGTCGGGCAGTCGTCGAGGCGCTGGTCGATGGTGTTGTGCCGGATGGTGACCGCCGGGCCGCCGTACCCCTGGATGCCGTCGCCGTGCGGGTCGGCGGACTCGCACATGCCCGGCGGGACCGCCAGCTGGGCGAAGGAGTCCTCGATGACGACCGGTCCGGCACCGGTGTAGTCGGCGGCGCCGACGCGCCAGCCCTCCATCCGGTTGACGACCTTGCAGCGCCGGCAGGTGTAGTCGGCCACGCCGAAGGCGTACTGCGCGTTCTTGGAGAACTCCTGGCCCGGCGGGTTGACCACCTCGGTGTCCTCGATGAGCAGGTGACCGTAGATGCGGTCGCCGATGAAGTTGTCGATCGTGCCGTAGACCCGGGTGTTGCGGATCGTCACGTCGGACGCCTTGACGTAGATGCTGCCGGTCACCAGCTGGTCCTCGACCACGGTGCCCGCCTTGGTGACGGTCAGGTCGCCGTCCTTGGTCGCCTTCGGCTTCCAGCCGGCCGGCACGCCGGTGCAGCCCGGCGTGGGGTAGCCCGGCAGCGCGCAGGCCCCGCTGCCGCCGGCCGGCGGCGGGACGGGTGTGGTGCTGGTCGCCGTGGGCGACGTGGGTGGCGTCGTCGGCGGCTTGGTCGTCGGCTTGGACGACGACGGGCGGGGCCAGCGGGGCGTCTTCGTCGGCCGGGGGGAATGCCGGTTACGCCAGTCCGCCGGCGGCTGCCGCTTCGCCACCGTCTCGGCCGTGCTGGCCGACGACTTCTTCTCTCCGGTGCTGCCGGCGTAGGCCTGGAGCGCGAGCCCGCCGGATGCCGAAAGGACGACAAAGGTGGAAAGAATGATCGCAATGCTCTTCGAACGGCGGCCGGTAGGGAAACTACGACGATGTTTCATCTGGTGCGATCTCCTCATGATGCCCGTTCCGGGCGGTCATCGAGAGTAATCGTGCATCGGACAATGCGAGCACATTAGAACGCCGGAGCCGATGGCCGGGCGCGGCGAAAAAGACCACTTAAGGAATCCCCAAGGTAACCATTGATCAATTGATCTCAATTGTTGCGGACCGCTTCGTCCGGTTCGCGGCGCACCGGCGGCAGCGCCGGAGAGCAATCGTCCGTACGTCGGAGTACCCACCCTCCAGAGTGGTGATGTGGCGATCCGGAGTGACGGAAATCCGGCTGTGCGGCGGCGGGGCTTCGCCGTGCCACGGTAGGGTCGTCGCGACGAGCAAACGGAAGGCACAGACATGGATTCCACCACCGGACGCCGCGGGCGCGGCGGTGCCGGAAGCAGTCGTCGGCCCAGCGGAGCGGCGAGCTAGATGGGAGTCCGGGTCAGCCCTATCTCCGACTCGGATGTGCCCGCGGTGGCGGAGTTCCTGCACCGGAACCTCAACGACCGGGTGCCCGCCGAGGCGTGGGCGCGCGCGGTCGACGTCCCGTGGAAGGTGGCAGCGCCCAACCACGGCTTCCAGCTGCGCACGGACGACGGTGCCGTCGTGGGCGTATACCTCGCCTTCTACTCCGATCGGACGATTGGCGACGAGGTTCGCCGATTCTGCAACCTCGGCGCCTGGTGCGTCCTGCCCGAGCACCGTTTCCACAGCCTGCGGTTGCTCAAGGCACTGCTGGCTCAGGAATGTGACGTGTTCACCGATCTGTCACCCAGTGGCAATGTCGTGCCGGTCAATACCCGCCTCGGTTTCCGGTTCCTCGACACCGCGACGATCCTCGTGCCCAACCTGCCCTGGCCGCCGTGGCCGGGCGGCGGCGCCGTGACCGGCGATCGGCGGGTCATCGAGCGCTCATTGTCCGGCGGCGAGCTGCAGATCTACCAGGACCACGCCGACTGCGCGGCGGCCCGGCACCTGCTGCTGACCCGCGGCGACGAGACCTGCCACGTCGTGTTCCGCAAGGACCGGCGCAAGGGCCTGCCGGTCTTCGCCTCGATCCTGTATGTGAGCAACCCCGCCCTGTTCCGCCGGATGGCCCGGCAGGTGTCCCGCCACCTGGTGCTGCGCCACGGCGCGCTGGCGACCTTGGCCGAGCTCAGAGTTGTCGGCGGGCGGCTGCCCGCAGGGCGGATGCTGTCGACCCCCCGCCGCAAGATGGTGCACGGCACCGGATTCGAAGACCATGACGTCGACTATCTGTACAGCGAACTCGCGTGCGTCAGCTGGTGACCGCCGGGTGCCCGTCATAAGGAAGAAGCAACCGCACATGCGTATCCGTCTCCACGACCTGCTGTCCGGCGCGGCTTCCCGCCGTACCGACGCCGCCGCGCTGACCTTCAAAGAGCAGACGCTGAGTTATGGCGCGCTCTGGGAGCGCACGCTGAGCGCCGCCCGGGGGTTGCGCCGGCTCGGCGTCGAGCGCGACGACCGGGTGGCGGTGTGGCTCGACAAGCGGATCGAGACCGTGGTGTCGATCTTCGGCACCTCGGCCGCGGGCGGCGTCTTCGTGCCGGTCAACCCGGTGCTGCGCCCGCGGCAGGTGGCGCACATCCTCGCCGACTGCGACGTGCGGGTGCTGGTGACCACGGCGGAGCGGCTGCGGCTGCTGCACGACGAGCTCGAGCACCTCAAGTCGGTCGAGCACGTCGTGCTGGTCGGCGGCGCCGACGCCGATGCCCCGGCCGGTGCCGAATACACCGTGTCCGCCTGGGACGCGCTGGCGGTGGCCGACGGGGCGGCTCCCGACGCCGGGGGCATCGACGTCGACATCGCCGCGATCCTCTACACCTCGGGCAGCACCGGCCGGCCCAAGGGCGTGGTGCTGTCGCACCGCAACCTGATCGTCGGCGCCGAGAGCGTCAGCGACTACCTGGGCAACACCGCCGACGACGTGATCCTCAGCGTCCTGCCGCTCAGCTTCGACGCCGGCTTCAGCCAGCTCACCACCGCGTTCGCCGTCGGCGCCCACGTCATCCTGACGAATTACCTCCTGCCCGGCGACGTGGTGCGGCTGTGCGCCCGCCACGGTGTCACCGGGCTGACCTGTGTGCCGCCGCTCTGGGTCCAGCTGGTCGAGCAGAACTGGACGGCCACCGCCACCGGGTCGTTGCGGTATTTCGCGAACACCGGCGGCCGGATGCCCCGGCCCACCCTCGACCGGCTGCGGGCCATCTTCCCGACGGCCCGGCCGTTCCTGATGTACGGGCTGACCGAGGCGTTCCGGTCCACGTACCTCGACCCCGACCAGGTCGACCGGCGCCCCGACTCGATCGGCCGGGCCATACCCAACGCCGAGATCCTGGTCGTCCGCCCCGACGGCACCGCGTGCGGGCCGGGTGAGGAGGGCGAGCTGGTGCACCGCGGTGCGCTGGTCGCGCTCGGCTACTGGAACGACCCGGAACGCACCGCCGAGCGCTTCCGCCCGCTGCCCGGCCGCGACGGCGCGCTCGCCACGGAGCTGGCGGTCTGGTCCGGCGACACCGTGGTCCGCGACGAGGAGGGCTTCCTCTACTTCGTCGGCCGGGCCGACGACATGATCAAGACCTCCGGATACCGGGTGAGCCCCACCGAGATCGAAGAGGTCGCGTACGGCACCGGCCTGCTGCGGGACGCCGTGGCGCTCGGGCTGCCCGACGCCAAGCTGGGCCAGCGGATCGTGCTGGTGGTCAGCCCGGCCGACGGCGCCGACCTCGACCAGGCCGCGCTGGTCGAGCGGCTCAAGGAGGAGCTGCCGCTCTACATGCGACCCCGGCAGATCGAGGTACGCCCGGAGCTGCCCCGCTCGCCCAACGGCAAGTTCGACCGCAACCTCATCCGCCAGGAGCTGACCTCGTGACCGAGCACCCCACCGTGGCCGCCTTCGGGCGCACCGACGGCCGGCTGACCGTCGGCGGCGTCCCCGCCGACCGGCTGGCCGAGCGGGCCGGCCGCACCCCGTATTTCGCCTACGACCGGGCGCTGCTGACCGACCGGATCGGGCTGCTGCGGGCCACGCTGCCCGACGGGATCCAGCTGAGCTACGCGGTCAAGGCCAACCCGATGCCGGCGGTCGTGCAGCACCTCAGCGGGCTCGTCGACTCCTTCGACGTGGCCTCGGCCGCCGAGATGCACGTCGCGCTCGACACCCCGACCTCCGCTCAGCGGATCAGCTTCGCCGGGCCGGGCAAGACCGACGCCGAGCTCCGCCAGGCGGTGGCCGCGGGCGTGACCATCGAGATGGAGTCCGAGACCGAGGCCGAGCGGATCGCCGCCATCGGTGAGGTGCTCGGCATCCGCCCCCGGGTGGCCGTGCGCGTCAATCCGGACTTCGCCGTCAAGGGCTCCGGCATGCGCATGAGCGGCGGCCCGCAGCAGTTCGGGGTCGACTCCGAGCGGGTGCCGGCGTTGCTCAAGCAGCTGGGCGACACCGACCTGGAGTTCCTGGGCTTCCACGTGTTCGCCGGCTCGCAGAACCTGCGCGCCGAGAGCCTGTGCGAGGCCCAGCGGCTCACCGTCGACCTGGTGCTGCGCCTGGCGGACGAGGCGCCCGCCCCGGTGCGATATCTCAACCTCGGCGGCGGCTTCGGCATCCCCTACCTCGAGCGCGACCAGCCCCTGGACCTGCCCGCGGTGGGGGCGAACCTGGCCGAGCTGATGAGCGAGCGGGTCCGGCCGCGGCTGCCCGAGGCGCGGGTCGTGGTCGAGCTGGGCCGCTACATCGTCGGCGAGTGCGGTGTCTACGTCACCCGGGTCGTCGACCGCAAGCAGTCGCGCGGCAAGACCTTCCTGGTCGTCGACGGCGGCCTGCACCACCAGCTCGCGGCGTCGGGCAACTTCGGCCAGGTCATCCGCCGCAACTACCCGCTGGCGGTCGCCACCCACTTCGGCGAGGAGCCCACCGAGACCGTCACGGTGGTCGGTTCGCTGTGCACCCCGCTGGACCTGCTCGGCGACAGTGTTAACCTGCCCCGCGCCGATGTCGGCGACCTGATCGTGCTTTTCCAGGCCGGCGCCTACGGGCTCACCGCGAGCCCGTCGGCCTTCCTGAGCCACCCGCCCGCCGCCGAACTGCTCGTGTGAACAGCCAACCCCACCGGAGGACAACGATGGACCTGACCAGCCCGACCCTGCTCGACGAGGTGAAGGTGGTGCTGGTCGACACGCTCGGCATCGCCGACCGTGCCGCGTCGATCGACGCCACCACCGAGCTGCTGGGCAGCCTGCCGGAGCTCGACTCCATGGCCGTCCTTGAGCTCGTCGCCGCGCTGGAGCAGCGGTTCGCCATCGCCGTCGATGACGACGACGTGACCGCCGAGGTCTTCGAGACCCTCGGCAGCCTTACGGCCTTCGTGGCCACGAAGCGGAGCTGATCGGCTCGTGGCCGGAAGCCGTCGCCTGCCGCGCGACCGCCGGATCCCGTACGTCCTGGCGGCTCTCGCGGCCGTCCTGGCCGTGGGCGGCGGCGCGCTGTTCTTCCAGCAGCGCACACCGGATGCCACGACCGTCGCCGCCGACGGCGGCGACGCTTCTTCACCGGCCGCCACGCCCGCGCTGCCTTCGGCGCGGCCGGCGACGCCGGTTCCGTCCGCGAGCGTCAGCGGCAAGCCGAGCGCCCGCCCGTCCGTCTCGGCGATAACGTCGGCCGGGCGGACCCCGGTGCCCGCCGCCCAGTTCCCCACCGCCGGCTCCACCGGCGTGCCGGACAAGGTCGCGCTGCGGACCTACAAGGGCTCGTGCACCATCACCAAGGCCGGCACCGTCATCGAGGCAAGCGACGTGCGCTGCTCGCTGGTGGTCAAGGCGGCCCGCGTGGTGATCCGCAAGAGCCGGATCACCGGCACGGTCAAGGTCGAGGGCGGCGCCAACTCGCTGCGGATCGAGGACTCCGACATCAACGGCGGGCAGGCCTTCGAGCACACCGTCGGCTTCGAAAACCTCACCGTGCTGCGTTCCGACATCTCCGGCGGGCAGACCAGCGTCAACTGCTACCGCAACTGCCTGATCCAGGATTCCTACCTGCACGGCCAGTACGTCCCCGAGGGCGAGGACTGGCACCTCAACGCCTTCCTGTCCAACGGCGGCAGCGACATCCGGCTCATCGGCAACACGCTGGCCTGCGACCGGCCCACCAACAGCGCCGGCGGCGGGTGCACCGGAAACGCGTCGATCTTCGGCGACTTCGCGCCCAACACCAACTACACCATCGAGCGCAACCTGTTCGTCGCCTCGCAGGAGTTCTCCTACTGCCTGTACGGCGGGTACGACGCCAAGAAGGAGTTCGGCACGTCCGTCCGGCAGATCGTGGTGGTCGACAACGTCTTCCAGCGTGGCGCCAACGGCAAGTGCGGGTCCTTCGGGGCGGTCACCTCGTACGACGTCAGCGCGAGCGGCAGCCGGTGGCAGGGCAACGCCTGGGACGACGGCAAGCCGGTGCCGCCCGACAAGGGCTGACGGTCAGCGGATCACCGCGGGCGACCACGCGTCACTGACCAGCACGCGTGGTGCGCCCGTGCCGTCCGCCGGCACGGCCCACACATCGCTCGACGCGGACCCCGCCTCCTCGCGCGGCAGGCCGTAGATGACCGTGGCGTCGTCGAGCCACTCGACCTGGTCATCGACGCTGTGCTCCTCCGCCAGCACGACCTCCGTTCGGGTGCGCAGGTCGTACACCGCCAGCCGCCACTTGCCCGGCGACAGGTTGCCGTGCTTCTTGAACGCGATCCGGGTGCCGTCCGGCGACAGCGACGGGCACTCCACGTCACTGCGCACGGCGGTGACCGTACGCCCGGACAGGTTGCCCTCGACGAGCCAGGTCTTCCTGCCGGAGGCCGCGGTCGCATAGAACCGGTTGTCGTCGGCGAAGGTGACGCCCCAGAGGTTCTTGTCCGCGGCCTTGACCACCTTGCCGTCGACGATCAGCCGGAACTTCTCGATGTCGCCGACGACCGTGCCGTCCGTGCCGGCGACGATGGTGCGGGTGGAGAACTGGCCGGGGTTGGCATAGGAGTCGCCGAAGACGAAGGTCGTGGTGGCGACCAGCGACCCGTCCCGCGACAGCCGGGCCCGGCTCGGCACGCCGGTCAGCGGAATGTCATGCAGCGGCGCCCAGGCGGTGTCCAGCAGCTGCGCCTGGTAGGTGGTAACGATGCCGCGGTCGGCGGACAGACAGATGGCGTCCTCGGCCGTGGCGTAGACCCGCTCGCAGGACGCCGGCGTGAACGCCCGGGGGCCGCCCGGCGCGGCCAGCGGCACCATCGCCACCTGGCCGTAGCCCTGGCCCAGGGCGGTGCTGCGGAAGACCAGGCGCGGCTGGGTGCGCAGGGTGGCGAGGTCGCCGCCCACCGCGACGACCGGGGCCTTGGCCCGGGTGGCGGCCTGGCTCTGCCGCACCTGCCACACGTATCCCCCGGCGCCGAGCAGAACGACGACCAGGATCCCGGCCAGCAAGGCGACCCGCACCCGAACCGTCATGTGGCAACCCCCGTCCGATCGACGCCGCGCAGCAGCCAGGCCGCGGCCGGCACCGCCGCGAGCAGCAGCCCCGCGAACAGCAGCAGCGACCGGCTCGGCCCCTGCAGGCTCCACAGCAGGCCGAACATCACCGACGAGGCGAACCGGGCCAGCGCCACGACGGTCTGCGCGGCCGCGATGCCGCTTCCCCGGGTCTCGGCCGGCACCAGCCGGCTCACCAGGGCGGGCAGCACGCCGTCGGTCGCCGCGTAGAAGATGCCGAGCAGCAGCAGGACGCCGAGCGTCAGCCCCACCCCGCCGGCCGGCAGCGCCGCGAGCAGGTAGCACGCGAGCAGCGCGCCGTGCCCGGCCACCAGGACGCGGCCACGGCCGACGCGGTCGGCCAGCCGGCCCAACGGCACGGCGAGTGCCAGGTACGCGACGTTGGTGCCGACGTACAGCAGCGGGAAGTACCCGGCGGCGAAGTTGTCGCGTTCCTGCAGCGACAGGTAGAGGAAGCCGTCGCCGACGGTCAGCACCCCGAGCACCCCGGCGGCGAGCAGGGGACGGCGCAGCTTGCGGCCGCCGATCTCCCGCAGCGCCCGGCGCAGCCCGATCCGGGCGGCGCCCGCAGTGGTGCGCAGGTTCGGCACGAACAGCACGAGGACCGCCAGCCCGACCAGGGCGAAGCCGAACGACACCACGAAGATCGAGTCGTAGCTGCCCGGCACGGTGGCCAGCAGCGCGAACGCCACCAGCGGGCCGAGCGCGGCGCCGAACGTGTCGAGCGCGCGGTGCACGCCGAACGAGCGGCCCAGCATGCTCGGCTCGGACGCCTCGGCGATGAGCGCGTCGCGGGGCGCCGTGCGCAGGCCCTTGCCGAGCCGGTCGGCGGTTATCACCGCGGTAATGGCGGCGAAGCCCGCGGCGGGCAGCATCGCGAGGCGGCTGAGCGCCGACGCGCCGTACCCGAGCACGGCGACCCACTTGGGCTGGCCGCCGCGGTCCCCCGCATAGCCGCCGGCGATCCGCACGAACGCGCTGACGCCCTGGTAGGTCCCGTCCAGGAAGCCGTAGGCGACCGGGCTCAGCCCGACCGCCGCGGTGAGATACAGCGGCAGGACGGACGCCACCATCTCCGACGAGACGTCGGTGAGCAGGCTGACCACTCCGAGCAGGAACACTGTCGACGAGACCCGCCGGACGGTGCTGCCGGCTCCCGGCGCCGCGTCGGCACCGGGCTGGTCCCGCAGCGACACGTACACGTTGCTTGCCCACCCTTCCGCGCCCGCTCCCCTGAGCGGTCGGCCCAAAAGTACCGGGTCACCGCGCGCCGGCCCGCGGCCCGTTCCGCCGGAACTCCCGGCAGTTCGGGCCGCGCGGCCGCGACGTTCAGCCAGCCTGCTGCTCCGGCGTGACTCGCGCTCAGCCAGCCAGCGCGGTGGCCAGCGCCTCAGCCCGCACCCAGCCGACCCGGGCCTGCCGCTCCCACGTGATCTGCCTTCAGCCGGCCAGTGCGGCAGCCAGCGCCTCGGCGACCCGGGCCTGCTGCTCCGGCGTGATCTGCGGGTAGATCGGCAGGGACAGGATCTGCGGGCCGGCGGCCTCGGCGTGCGGGAAGGACCCGCCCAGCTCGGCGAAGGCGCCGGTGCGGTGCACCGGCACCGGGTAGTGGATCGCGGCGCCGACCCCGGCGGCGTTGAGCCGCGAGAGCACCTCGTCGCGCCGGGCACCGGAGGCGTCACCGGGCACCCGCACGCAGTAGATATGCCACACGTGCTCGTTGCCGTCGAGCGTCACCGGGCGCACCACGTCGAGGCCGGCCAGCAGCTCGTCGTAGCGGGCGGCGGCGGCGCGGCGGCGCGCGTTCCAGCCGGCCAGGCGGGCCAGCTTGGCGCGCAGCACGACGGCCTGCAGACCGTCGAGGCGGCTGTTCACGCCGACCAGGTCGTGCGTGTATTTCTTCAGGCCGCCGTGACTGCCCAGCGTCCGTACCGTGGTGGCGAGCTCCTCCGACGCGGTGACGACCGCGCCGGCGTCGCCGTAGGCGCCGAGGTTCTTGCCGGGGTAGAAGCTGGTGGCGGCGATGCCGTCCGCGCCGGCGCCGCGGCCGTGCCGGGTGGCGCCCTGGCACTGGGCGGCGTCCTCGACGATGGCAACGTCGCGCCCGGCGAGGCCGGCGCGCAACTGCTCGACCGGCGCGAGCTGGCCGTACAGGTGCACCGGCGCGATCGCCCGGGTGGCCGGCGTGACGGCGGCGAGCGCGGCCTCGACGTCGATCAGGTACGTGCGCGGGTCGCAGTCGACCAGCACCACCCGGGCGCCGGCGCGGGCGACCGCCTCGGCGGTGGCGATGAACGTGTTGGCCGGCAGGATCACCTCGGCGCCCGGTCCGACGCCGACGGCGCGCAGCGCCAGTTCGAGGGCGTCGGTGCCGTTGGCCACGCCGACGCAGTGCGGCAGGCCGGAGAACGCGGCATATTCCTGCTCGAAGGCGGCCACCTCGGCGCCGCCGATGAACGCCGTCTCGGCGATGATGCGCTTGAAGCCGGTCTCGACCTCTTCGGCCACTTCCGCGTGGGCGGCAGCCAGGTCAACAAGCGGGATGCGGGTCATGGCTGAGCCTCCTTTTGCATGCCCTCATGGCCCTCGCCGTCACGGCAGTGCGGGGCTCGCGCTGGGCGAGGCTCGGTGCAATCGGTCATGCTGGGGCAACTCCTGCCGGGTCGGGGGTGAGCATCGCGAGCCGGGTCTCGAGGTCGGCGATCTTCATGAGGAGGTCCTGGGTCCGCAGGCCGAGCGTCTGCTTGACGGAACGGATCACGTCGGCGGCAGGCGCCGGCGCGTCCCCGTCGAGCTGGACGGTGTGCAGCCGGAGCACGCCGTCGCCGGTGAGCACGTCGACCCAGCCGCCGGCCGCGGACCTGCCGACCGGCCGGCCGGGCACCCGGCCCTCGTAACGCGGCGCGTCGTGACGCACCTCGGCGCGGTGCACCAGCAGCCGGCGCAGCCCCAGGTAGGTGTAGGCGCCCGGAAACGGCGCGGTGAGCGACCGCACCAGGCGGTCGACGCTGACGCCCGGCTCGGCCCAGCGGATCTCGCCGTCCTCCGGCAGCCGGGTGCAGCTGTAGCTGGCCGCGCTCTCGTCCTGCGGCTCGCCGAGATCGCCACCGAGCCGGCGCCGGACCGCGCCGGCGAGGTGGTCGCGCTGGAGGCCGTTGAGCTGCTCGTAGAGGTCCGACACCGTGTCGGCCGGCCGGATGGGCACGCTGCCGGCGAACAGCACGCCACCGGCGTCCAGCTCGGGCTCCAGGCAGTGGATCGAGATGTGGGCGTCCGGCTCGCCGTTGATGATCGCCCAGTTGACCGTGGCCCGCCCCCGGTAGCGGGGCAGGGGTGCGTAGTGCACGTTGACGAACGGGCGCCCGGCCACCAGGTCGGCCGGCAGGATGCGGTCGTACGAGGAGACCACGACCGCGTCCGGCAGCTCGCGCTCCACGACCCCGCGCAGCGACGCGACGGACGTGTCGCCGACCACGGGCACGCCGTGCCGGGCGGCCAGGGCGGTCACGTCGTCCGCGCCGGCCCGCAGCAGCGCCACGACGGTGAACCCGTCGAGCAGCCCGGCGAGCGCGGTGGCCGTGGTGGGCCCGATCCCCACCAGGACGACGCGGGGTCGCTCAGCTGAGCTCATCCACGAACTCCAGGTCTCGGGCGGTGCGCCGGGCGACCGGCCGCAGCAGCACCTCGGCCACCTTCAGGCCGCCGGTCTGCAGGCGGACGATCGGGTCCGGGCCGACGGCCGACGGGAGGACGCCCATGTGGCCGGCGCCCGGCGCGGCGGCCGGCCAGACCGGCAGCCCGCTGGCGGCGAGGCCGGCGCGGTCGAGGTCCCCCCAGTACTGCGCGACGAGGCAGCCGGGCCAGCGCGCGGACAGCGCCGCCACCTCGGCGGGGCTGAGGACCGGGGCGCCGGTCGGCCGCAGGGCCACGAGCAACGCGTCGGGCTGCGGGCCGCCGAGCAGCTCCGCCAGGGACGCCGCGGCCGTCACCTCGGCGCCGACGCTCGTCAGCCCCTGCACGACGAAGTCGAGGAACGGGTTGTCGCAGAGCACGGCGATCCGGCTCCGGTAGGCCGGCACCTCCGCGTCGAGCAGCAGCTTGACGGCCATCAGCCCGAGGTAGGAGAAGACGTCGACCGCCGGGTGCCGCTCGTTGGTGCCCGCCACCGCGATCCCCCGCGCCCGCAGCGCCGGGATGTCGAGGTCGGAACGCCCGGCCTCGGCCTCCCACGCCTCGAACATCAGCGGCACGACCGCTGTCGGCTTCATCAGGGCGATCATCGCCTCGTCGATGGGACGGACGTGGCCGCTGTTGGTCACCACGTCGGCCCGGGAGATGTCCTCCGGGCGCCGGGTGGTGGTGACGGTGACCCGGTCGGCCACCCCGGCCGCCTCGGCCAGCGCGAGCGTCTGCCGGGTCACCTCCGCGGCGGTGCCGTAGCGGGTGTCCCGGGTCAGCGCGACGACGTCGGCGGCGCCCGCCATGGCCGCCAGCACCGGGGTGACCGCGTACGGCCCGGTCGCCGCCTCGGTCAGCACCACCGCTCCGGACAGGTCGAGCCGGCACTCCTCGACGGCGCCGCGCATCAGCCGCAGCAGCCGGTCGGTGTGCAGGCCGGGCCGGACGGCGGGCCCGGCCGACGCGACCGCCGTCACGCCCGGCCGCCGGCAAGTTCGCGCAGGATGCCGACGATGTAGTCCTGGTCGTCGGCGGTCAGCGCGTGGTGCAGGGGCAGGATCAGCGAGTCGCGGGTCAGCCGCTCGGTCACCGGCAGCGGGCCCGGGGTGACGTCGGCGTACGCCGGCTCCAGGTGCGCGGCCATGATGCCGCGCCGGGCGGACACGCCCCGGGCGGCGAGCTCGGCCAGGGCCTCGTCGCGGCTGGTGCCGTACTCGGGGTTGAGCAGCACCCAGAACGACTGGTAGTTGGTCTGCCCGTAGGCCGGGTCGCGGACCGGGATCAGGCCGTCGATGCCGGCCAGCAGCTCCTGGTATCGGGCGGCCAGCTCGCGGCGCTGCGCGACCAGGCCGGCCAGCCGGCCGAGCTGCACCAGCCCGACCGCCGCCTGGATGTCGGTCATCCGGTAGTTGTAGGCGGTCTCCAGGTATGCCTCCAGCACCGGCTGGGCGCTGGCGTGCCGGTCGGCGGCGGAGACGTTCATGCCGTGTTCACGCAGCCGCCGCAGGCGCCCGGCCCACTCGGCGTCGTCGACGGTGACCATGCCGCCCTCGCCGGTGGTGATGAGCTTGCGCGGGTGGAAGGACCACGCGGCGATCGCCGCGCCGGTGCCGGCCGGCTGCCCGTACGCGGTGGAGCCGGCCGCGCAGGCGGCGTCCTCGACCAGGCCGACGCCCCAGCCGTCGGCGGCCTTGCGCAGCGCGGCGGTGTCGAACGGGACGCCGCCCTGGTGCACGGCGATGACCGCCCGGGTGCGCGGGGTGCGCACCGCGTCGATGGTCTCGACGGTGAGGTTGCCGGTGGCCAGGTCGACGTCGGCGAAGATCGGGGTGGCCCCGACGTAGCGGACCGCGTTGGCGGTGGCGATGAACGACAGCGACGGCACGATCACCTCGTCGCCCGGGCCGAGGCGCAGCAGCACCAGCGCCAGGTGCAGCCCGGTGGTGCAGGAGCTGACCGCGACGCCGTGGCCGGCGCCGACGGTCGCGGCGAACTCCTGCTCGAAGCGGGCGACCCGGGGACCCTGGGCGACCCAGCCGGAGCGGACGGCGTCGGCCGCGGCCTGCGCCTCCTCCTCGCCCAGCAGGGGGATCATGACCGGGATCTTGCGCTGGCTCATCGGGACTCCCGCCACCACTCCACCAGGCCGCGCAGGCCCTCGTGCAGGCCTAGCTCGGCCCGGAAGCCGAGCTTGTCCGCCGCGTAGCCGGTCTCGGCCAGGCGGCGGGTGACCCCGTTGACCGCGCGGGCCGGGCCGTGCTCCGGGGCGAGGTCGGACTTCATGACCTCGCTGAGCGCCTCCGCCAGCTCCTTGAGGCTGGTCTCGGTGCCGCTGGCGATGTTGAACACGTCGTCGGTGACGTCGGCGCGGGCCGCCAGGATGTTGGCGCGGGCGATGTCGGCGACGTGCACGAAGTCCATCGTCTGCAGGCCGTCGCCGAGGATCAGCGGCGGGGTGCCCGACTCGATGCGCTCCATCCAGCGGATCAGCACCTCGGTGTAGAGGCCGAAGATGTCCATCCGAGGGCCGTACACGTTGAAGTACCGCAGGGCGACGTAGTCCAGCCCCTGCATGCTGTGGAAGCTGCGCAGGGTGGCCTCGTTGAAGGCCTTGGCGGCGCCGTAGAACGTGTCGTTGTTGTACGGGTGGTGCCGCTCGGTGGTGGGGAACTCCTCGGCCAGGCCGTACACCGACGCCGACGAGGACGCGATGAGCTTCTTGACGCCTTCGGCGGCGGCCGCCTCCACGACGTTGAACGTGCCGTCCACCAGCACCTCGTTGGCCAGCCGCGGCTCCTCCGCGCACTGGGTGATGCGGATGGCGGCCAGGTGGAAGACCAGGTCCTTGCCCGCGGTGACCTCGCGCACCAGCGCCTGGTCGCGGATGTCGCCCTCGACCAGCCGCACCGGGCCGTTCGCCGTCGCCCAGGCGAGGTTCTCCCGCCGGCCGCGCACGAAGTTGTCGAGCACGACGATCTCGGCGGCCCCGCCGCGGATGAGTTCGTCGACGACGTGTGACCCGATCGTGCCTGCCCCGCCGGTGACGAGGGCACGCGCGCCCTCGATCTCTACACCCTTGCCGTCGATCTGTGCGCCCGTCACGCCATGTGCCCTTCGTCCAGCTTGATCATTGTTCCGCCCTCGGCCAGGCTGAGCGAGGCGGCCTGCAGAATCTCCAGCACGCGCAGCCCGGAACGGCCGTCGGTCAGCGCGGGCGCACCCGTGGTGATGGCCCTCGCGTACTCGTCCACCATCGTGCGCAGCGCCTCCCGCTCGACCAGCGCCGGCGCCACCATGTCGCCGGAGCGGTAGGAGACGAGGATGTCATGGCGCTGTTCGTCGCCGAGCTCCGGCGACGACACGTCGACGCCCCGGTCGTAGATGGCCAGCCGCTGGCTCGGGTTGAGGTCGTCCCACACCAGGGTCCGCTTCGACCCACCGAAGATCGCCGTGCGAATCTTGACCGGCGACAGCCAGTTGACGTGGATATGCGCGATCGCGCCCGTATTGAGCTGCAGGGTGAGATACGCCACGCAGGCCCGGCCGGCGCCGATGCCGTCGGCGCCGTGCGCGGCGACGGCGACCGGGTTGACGCCCGGCGGGAGCACGAAGTCGAGGATGGACAGATCGTGCGGCGCGAGGTCCCAGACCACGTCGATGTCGCGCTGCACCAGCCCGAGGTTGATCCGCACCGAGTCGAGGAAGTGCAGCTCGCCCAGCTCGCCGGAGTGCAGCAGCTCGCGGATGCGCAGCACCGCGGGGGTGTAGCAGTAGGTGTGGTCGCACATCAGCGTCAGGCCGCGCCGGTCCGCCTCCTCGACGAGCAGGCGGCCCTCCTCGAAGGTGGCGGCGAGCGGCTTCTCGACGAGCACGTGCTTGCCGGCGCGCAGCGCGGCCATCGCGACCGGCAGGTGCGTGCCGGCCGGGGTCGCGATGGCGACGGCCCGCACCTCGGGATCGGCGAGGACCTCGTCGAGGTCGGCGGAGACCTGCACGGTCGAGTAGTCGCCGAGGACCCGCCGGGCCCGATCGACGTCGAGGTCACAGAGCCAGCGCAGCCGGAAGGTGCGGGAGGCCTGGAAGTTGCGGACGAGGTTGGGGCCCCAGTAGCCGGCCCCAATGACCGCGATTCCGATCGGGTCGTCGGACACGGAAGGCGGAGGAGTCACAGACATCCGTTCGTTCTGGAAGCCGAGGGGGCTTCGCCGAAATAGCGGTGAGGCGTCGGTGCGTGTCTGACAGTGAGCGCTGGACGGACACGCCGACGCTAGTCCGACGGCAAGTTACCGATCCCGTCGGGCCCGGCGCCAGATCAATGACGGATATCGGCGTAGCCGAGGAACAAGCCGGTACCTTCGGTTATCGCGGTAGCGACTGTCGGTCAGCGGGAACGCCGACCTTCGGTCAGATTGACCGTGAGCGCCGGTATTTCGCGTCACTCGGCCCACCCCGCCACTACCCTGACCCGGTCGGCCGACCGGTGGCCGGCATGTCTGGAAAGGACCATCATGACCGAGGCTCCGCCGACCCGTGACGGCGTGACCGTCGCTCCGACCGCCGACGTTGACGAGCGGGCCGACATCGGCGCCGGCACCCGGATCTGGCACCTCGCCCAGATCCGGGAGGACGCGTCCCTCGGCCTCAACTGCACCATCGGCCGCGGCGCCTACGTCGGCCCCGGCGTCGTCGTCGGCGACAACGTCAAGCTGCAGAACCACGCGCTGGTCTACGAGCCCGCCCGCCTGGGCGACGGTGTCTTCGTCGGCCCCGCCGCGGTGCTGACCAACGACGAGTATCCGCGGGCGGTCACCCCCGACGGCCGGCTGAAGTCCGGCGCCGACTGGACCGCGGTCGGCGTGACGATCGGTGAGGGCGCGGCCATCGGCGCGCGCGCCGTGTGCGTCGCCCCGGTCGTCGTGGGCCGCTGGGCGCTGGTCGCCGCCGGCGCGGTCGTCACCAAGGACGTGCCCGACTTCGCGCTCGTCGTCGGCGTTCCCGCCCGCCGGATCGGCTGGGTCGGCCGCGCGGGACGCCCGCTGGTCGCCAAGGGCGACGGCGCCTGGGTCTGCCCGGAGAGCGGCGCCGAGTACACCGAGGCCGAAGGGCGCCTGACAGAGAGTTAACATACCTTCTGCAGTCGTCGAAACAGGTCGTCGAAATGGATAGCGGAGGGACTGCTATGCGGGTCTTGCTGGTTGCCCCTCCCGGAGCGGGCAAGGGCACCCAGGGTGCGTTGATCGCCACGCATTTCGACGTTCCCCACATCGCCACCGGCGACCTGCTCCGCGACCACGTGGCCCGGCAGACCGAGTTGGGTGTCGCCGTCCAGGACCACCTGAACCGGGGCGAACTGGTCCCGGACACCATCGTCCTGGACATGGTGCGCTCGGCGTTCCTGGACGCGAAGCAGCGCGGCGGCGGGTACGTGCTGGACGGCATGCCGCGCAACATGACGCAGGCACGGGCGCTGTACCAGGTCGGGCAGAGCCTGGAGATGACCGCGAACGTCGCCCTGCACCTGAAGGCCGACGACGACGAGCTGACCCGCCGCCTGCTCGCCCGCGCCGCCCTGGAGCACCGCTCCGACGACTCCGAGGACGTCATCCGGCGGCGGCTGGCGCTCTACCACGACGTGACGCATCCGATCGTGGACTGGTACGGCTCACGGGGCATCCTGGTCTCCGTGGACGCCATGCGGCCCGTCGAGCGGGTGGCCCGCCAGATCCTCACCGCGCTGGAGGCCATGCGCTCGCTGGTCGACCTCGTCCCCGAGAACGCCCGGCGCTCGGTCGACCTCACCGGGCTCGGCGCCGCGTTCGGCGACGCCTGACCACCACCCCTTTCACGACCCGCGCCGCGGATTTTCGGCACAGTCGCGCCATGCATGCAATCGTATGACCGCATCGGCGGAGTACCATGCGGGTATGTCGCAGTCTCGGCGGCGCCGTCCGGTGCCCGACGGCGGAACGGTCCCGCCCGGCGACACCCCACCGCCCGCCGGCAGCCCGCAAGGTGCGCCGGCGAGCCCACGGCGCCGGGCCCCCACCATGCGGGACATCGCGGCCGCGGCCGCCGTCTCGCAGAGCACCGTCTCGCGGGTGCTCAGCGGCGTCGAGACGCGGGTGCCGATCGCGGCCGAGACCCGCGAGCGGGTCATCGAGGCGTCGCGCCGGCTCGCCTACCGTCCCAATCCGCTGGCCCGAGGGCTGCGGGGCGCCTCGACAAACCTGATCGGCGCCGTGGTCCGCGACTTCAGCGACCCGTTCTTCGCCGAGGCCATCGAGGCCCTGGTCAAGGAGTCGATGGCGCACGGCTACAACGTCGTGCTCGGGCACGTCTCCCCCCGGCTCGACGAGGCGGTCCCGCTGACCGCGGTGCTCGAGACCCGGCACACCGACGCCATCGTGCTGCTCGGCGACGTCCGGGTCCATCCGCGGCTGCTGGAGGACCTGCGCGTCTCGCGGGTGCCGGTGGTGGCCCTCTGGCAGGGCACCAGCCCGCTCGAGTTCCCGACCGCCGACACCGACGACCGCGTCGGCATCCAGGCGGGCCTGGCACACCTGGCCTCGCTCGGTCATCGCCGCATCGCTTTCGTGAATGCGGAACTACCCGGCGACTTCTCGGTCCGGGAGGCCGCGTACGTCGAGTTCATGCGGGAGCGGCTCGGCGGCGTGCCGGACGGCTACGTCGAGCGCTGCCCCAACACGATGGCCGGCGGCGACGCGGCCGTGCGCCGGCTGCTGGCGCTGCCCGATCCGCCGAGCGCGGTGGCGACCTCGACCGATCTGATCGCCGTCGGGGTGCTGCACGCGGCGCACAGCCTCGGCGCCACCGTCCCCGACCGGCTGTCGGTCGTCGGCTTCGACGACATTGAGATCTCCGGCCACACCGTGCCCGCGCTGACCACGTCCCGGATGCCGACCGCCAAGATCGTCAGCTACGCCATCAACCTGGCGGTCAGCCTGGCCCGGAATCCGGACGCCGGCCACGAGCCGAGCATCGAGATCTTCGCGCCCGAACTCGTCATCCGGGAATCGACCGCGCGCCCGGCCCGCCGCCGACGCTGAGACCAGGCCCGCCGCCGGCCCCTGGGCCGGGCCCGTTGTCGGCGCTGAGACCAGGCCCGCCGCCGGCCCCTGGGCCGGGCCCGTTGTCGGCGCTGGGGCCGGGCCCGTCGGGCTGGTCAGCGGGGCAGCCATACCCGCATGCCGCCGGGGCCGCGGTTGGCCCAGGCGTGGTAGGGCACCGCGGGCACGGTGCCGTCGCCGGCCGCCGGCCCCGTGACGGGCACGCCCACCCCGATCACGCCGTCGCCCAGATCCGGCCGGGGCGCGGCGACGGCTTCGCGCGCCGGATCCCACCGGAGGTCCTCGAGGACGGCGGCCTCCGGCAGGTCGGCCGACTCCACGCAATACACCAGCGGGCCGCGTTCGAAGGCCACGCAGCCGCGCACCGCGTCGACCCGCGGGTCCGGTTCGATCCGGCGTACCGGCATATCCAGCTGGAGTATCACCTCGTCGCCGGCGCGCCAGGCGCGCCGGCGGTCGACGACGCCCGCCGCCACCGTGGCCGGGGCCTCGCCGGCGACCGCGAGCGTCGCCGACCCGCACCATTCCGGCACCCGCAGCGCCAGCGTCCACGGGTGGTCGGGCGTGCGTTCGACCCGGATGGCGACGCGGCCGTCCCAGGGGTATGCGGTGCGGACCGCGACCTCCGCCTCCTGGTCGCCGATCCGCGTGCGGATGTCCGCCGAGGCGTACTGGTGCAGCTGAATGCCGGTTTCGTCGGCGGTCGCCAGATACTGCTGCCACGAGCTGAGCAGCCGCATCAGGTTGGGCGGGCAGCAGGCGCAGGACTGCCACGGCATGCGCCGCCCGCTGCCGTCCTCCTCGAAGGTGCGGTGGCTCCGCCGCTGCAACGGGTTGACGTAGAAGAACTCCGTGCCCGACAGCGACACGCAGGAGAGCACGCCGTTGTAGACGGCCCGCTCGATGGCGTCGGCGTAGCCGGGCTCGCCGGTGGCCAGCAGCAGGCGCCAGGCCAGCATGACGCTCGCGATGGCCGCGCAGGTCTCCGCGTACGCGCGGTCGGGCGGCAGCTCGTACGGGTCGCCGAACGCCTCGTCGCGGTGCCGGCTGCCCACGCCGCCGGTCAGGTAGCGCCGGGTGCGCACCATGTCGTGCCACCGGCGCTGCACCGCCGCGAGCAGATCCTCGTCGCCGGACTCGACCGCGACGTCGACCGCGCCGCAGTCGAGGTAGAGCTGCCGGACGCTGTGCCCGGCGACCTCCGCGGCCTGCCGGACGGGCTCGTGGTCCTGCCAGTAGGCCGCGCCGAACCGTCCGCCGCCGAGCGCGCCGCGGCCGCGCCGGTCGAGCATCCGGGCGGCCAGCGCCAGGTAGCGTTGCTCTCCGGTGGTCCGGGCGAGCTCGACCAGCGCCATCTCGATGATGGGATGCCCGTCGATCCCGGGCGGGCCGTCGGCGCCGAACTCGCGGTCGATGTGGTCGATCGCGCGGACCGCGATCGCCAGCAGGCGGTCGTCGCCGACGGCCCGGTGCCAGGCGACGGCGGCCTGCACGAGGTGGCCGATGCAGTAGAACTCGTGCCCCCACGGCAGATCGGTGTAGGGCCGCCCGTCCCCGACGACCGCGACGAAGCTGTTGAGGTAGCCGTCCGCGCGCTGGGCCCGCGCCACGACCGCGATCGCCTCGTCCGCCGCCGACCGCAGCCAGGGATCGTCGCCGCGGCCCAGCTCCCAGCCGGCCGCTTCGAGCCATTTGTAGACGTCCGAGTCGAGGAACGGCAGCAGCGATCCCCCCGAGTCGGCGGCGGCCCGGTAGGTCCCCGCGGCGCCGGCGGCCAGCCGGAGGTTGTCCAGGGTGCCGGCCCGGCGCAGTTGCGCATAGCCGTGCGGGATCGTGCGCTCACGGTTGGCGCCCAGCCGCGTTCCCCAGAATCCACTCCGGACGGAGACCCCGCCCGCGCCGATCGGTCGCAACGGGGACTTCGCCGTCGGCGACGGCTGGACACAGTGGGCACCGGTGGCCTCGCCCAGGTTCATTTCACCGCTCCGCTCATCAGGCCTGAGACGTAGTAACGCTGCAGGAGGAGGTAGACAGCCACACAGGGAACGATCGAGATGGTGATGCCCGCCTGCAACATGCCCCAGTCGGTGCCGCCGAGGCTCGTCTCGGTGCGGGCGGCCGCGAGAACGAGCGGAAGGGTGAACTTCGAGCCCTTGCTCATCATCACGAGGGCGCCGAGGAACTCGTTCCACGACATGATGAAGGCGAACAGCGCGACCGTCACGACGGCCGGGAACGCCGCGGGAAGGAAGACCTTCCGGAGCGCCTGGTACGAGTTGGCACCGTCCACGACGGCGGCCTCCTCCAGCTCGCGCGGCACCGCGGCGAAGCTGTTGCGCAACACGTACACGCTGAACGGCAGCTGGATGGCGGTGTGCACGATGGCCAGGCCCACCAGCGAATTGGTGAGGCCCACCTTGGCGAAGGTCAGGAACATCGGCGTCAGCAGGGCCTGGTAGGGCACGATCAGGGCGAGCAGCAGGACGACGAAGACGAATTCCTTGGCCGGCACCCGGAACCGGGCCAGCGCGTACGCGGCGGGCACGGTGAGCAGCAGCGTGAAGGCGATCGTCAGCACCGCCGTACCGAAGCTGTTGAACAGGTATGTCAGCAGCCCCTGCTGGTAGTTCCACAGCCGCTCGTAGCTGTCCAGGCTCACCGCGTGCGGCAGGTATGTCGGCGGTGTCGCGGCGGCCTCCTCGGTCGGCTTCACCGAGGCGAGCACGGACGCGAGCAGGGGCAGGAGCATCACCGTGCACAGCGCGACGCACAGCGCGCCGACCAGATAGCCGCGCCGCCCCGGCCCTCGGCGGCGGAGGCGGCCGGTGCGCGCCGCTGTCCGCCCCGGAACGATGCCGGCCGTCTTCGTCGCCTGGCTCATGCGTGACTCCGGCGGGTGAGCAGCAGCTGGACCACGGTGAAGGCCAGGATCGTCAGCGCCAGAATCATCGACAGGGCCGCGCCGTAGCCGAGCTTGAGGTACGGGAACGAGTTCAGGTAGACGAAGAACACCGAGGTCGACGTCTGGTTCTGCGGCTGGCCCGCGGTCATGATGTAGAACTGGTCGAACGCCAGCAGCGACCCGACGACGCTGAGCAGCGTCACCAGCAGCACGGTGCGCAGCGTCAGCGGCAGGATGATCCGGGTGACCCGCTGCCAGAAGCCGGCGCCGTCGACCACGCTCGCCTCGGTGACCTCGGTCGGTATCGCCTGGATGGCGCCGATGAACAGCACCATGCCGAAGCCGATGACCTTCCAGACCACCGAGGCGATGATCGCAAGGTTGGAACGGTCGGCGTCGACGCCGAGCCAGACGATCGGCTCGGCGATGATGCCGAGGTCTCGCAGGGCCGCGTTGACGAGCCCGAAGTCGGTGCTGAACAGCCAGTACCACAGCAGGCTCGACACGCCGAGCCCGATGACGACCGGGGTGAACAGCACCGTCCTCGTGACCCGGCGCAGCCGGCTGCCGCCCGAGGTGAGCAACGCCAGCAGGTAGCCGCCGATGATGAGAATCGGCGTGATGATGAGCGTGTACTTGAGGGTGAACCCGAACGACACCCAGAACTGCCGGTCGTGCAGCGCCCGGGTGTAGTTGTCCAGGCCCACCCACGTCGGCGGGCTGATCAGCGACCAGTTGTGCAGCGACATCCAGGCCATCTGCAGCAACGGCCACACGGTGAAGGCGAACACGAACAGCAGTGCCGGGCTCAGGTACAACAGCCCGAGCCACCTGCGTCTCCAGCCCCGGTACACGCCGGCCCTCCTCGCCTAGCCCTGACTGGCAACGTCCTTCATCGCCTTCTTCGCGTCGGCGATGACGGTGTCGAGGTTGTCGTCGGTGTAGTACGCCCGTTGCAGCATCTGCAGCCACGGACCCTGCGGTGAGTTGATCTGCTCGAAGAACGTCGTCGTGTACGGCGTCTTGCCGACCGTGAGGGCCTTGGCCACGTCGCGCACCAACGGCTCGGCGGTGAAGTACTTGTTGTCCACCATGTCCTCGCGGGTGGTGAGGTTGAGCGCCTTGGCGTACACGTCGACCTGCACCTCGTCGGAGAGCAGGAACTTCATGAAGTTCACCGCGTCGGCCACGCGTTTGCTGCCCTTGGGCACCACCACGAGGTCGCCGCCGATGAACGAGGCGGACGAGTTCGGCGCTGCCCCCGGCAACAGCGCGATCCCGAATTTCATCTTCGGATTCTGCTGGCGGGCCAGCGTGATGTTGAAGTTGCCGGTGCCCATCATGCCGACCTTGCCCGAGCCGAACTGCAGGTGGAAGGTCTCGCCGTTCTCGGCCCGGTCGCCCTGGTGCACGTTGCCGGCCTGCACCATGTCGCGGGCGAACTGGAGCACCTGCTTGACGCCCTCGCCGGTGAGCGGCTCGTCGCTCGGTCCGGTCGCCTCGATCTTCGCTCCGGACGCCCACATGAGCGGCCCGACGGTGAAGATGTTGCAGCCGGCGCAGTTTCCGGGCAGGTAGTAGCCCTTGACGTCGCCGCCGAGCGCGGTGATCTTGTCGGCGTACGTCCGCAGCTCCGCCAGGCTGGTCGGCGGCTTCTCCGGGTCCAGCCCCGCCCTGGTGAACAGATCCTTGTTGTAGAACAGGGCCGACACGTCGGCATAGAGCGGCACGCCGTACAGCCGGTCCTCGTAGGTCGCCACGGTCATGTGGCCCTTGCTCGCGGTCTTCAGCTCCGGCCAGTCGCGGACCCGGTCGGTGAGGTCGACGAGCTGCTGCGCCTTGGAGAACTGGGGCGCGTAGATGAGGTCCATGCCCATCAGGTCGGGCACCTCGCCGGAGGCGATGCCCTGGGCGATCTTCCCGACCATCTCCGTGTGCGGGATATAGGTGAGATTGATCTTGCAGGTGGGGTTCTTGGTGTTCCATGCCGCGACGAGCATGTCCACCATCTGCTTGTTGCCGCCCGAGCGCTCCCACATGGTGAGGTCGCCGGCGCCGGCACAGGACGTCGTAGCGGGCACTATGGATTCTTTCGCCGCTTGGTCGTCGTCGGAGCTGCACGCCCCGAGGAGCGTCATGGCGGTCGCGGTGGCTAGGACGGCCCGCCAGGAACGGGTCCTCATCTCGCGCCTCCTCCTGCTTTGGGGGGAACCCGGACGACCCCGACGATGCGGACGACCATCCTTGGGCCTCCGGGTAACCAGGCACGCTACACCGCACTGCATACGATTGCACTCATTCGTTTTCACGATGCGGAATCACACTTGGTGCGAGCCTCTTGACGCAGCGCGAGACCCGTGCCTAACGTGTGGACGATCCGCGGCGGACGACCGTGCACAGCACCACGACCCGACCTGCCCTGCACCCCCAGGTCCGGGAAATCGCGCGCTCTGCGCGACCCGCCCGCCCGCATCTCTTCGCGCCCGGCCGGCGTCGTCAGGTGAGCAGCGCTACCCCGTCGCGCCGTCGGCGGCTGCCGACGGCCTCCGCCACCGAAGGAGGCTCCGATGCAAGACGTCCATCCTGTTGTCGAACAGGCGCTCGACACCCTCCCGCTCAGCCGGCTGACCCGGCGCCGGCTGCTCCGCGGCACCGGACTGGCCAGCGCGTCGCTCGCCGCTTCCGCACTGATCGCCGGCTGCTCCGACGACGCGAACCCCTCGACCTCGGGCGCGGTCGGCAACTTCCCGAAGACTCCCTCGTGGAAATACGTCTTCGTCTGCCACGTGACGACCAACCCGTTCTTCACACCCACCCAGTACGGCGCCGAGGACGCGTGCAAGCTGCTCGGCATTCAGTACCAGTGGACCGGCTCGGTCAACTCGGTGGTCGCCGAGATGGTCGACGCCACCAACACCGCGGTCAGCGCCAAGGCCGACGGCATCGCCCTGGCCGTCGTCGACAAGGCGGCGTTCCGGGCGCCGGTGGACAAGGCGCTGGACGCCGGCATCCCGGTCGTCTCGTTCAACGCCGACGGCGCCCGCGACGACCCCGGCACCAACCGGCTCGCCTACATCGGGCAGGGCCTGTACGAATCCGGGTACGAACTGGGCCGGCGGGCCCTCACCAAGGTCGAGTCCGGCGACGTGGCCGCGTTCATCGCGACGCCGGGCCAGCTGAACATCCAGCCCCGCATCGACGGCGCCCAGCAGGCCTTCAAGGACTCCGGCAAGCCGGTGACCTTCACCGCGGTGGCGACCAACGCCGACATCACCCAGGGACTGTCCATCATCGACGCGTACTCCCAGGGCCACCCCAACCTGGCGGGGCTGCTGGCGGTGGACGCCGGATCCACGCAGAGCGTGGGCCAGACCGTTGCCAAGTACAAGCTGCGAGACAAGGGCCTCAAGGTGGCCGGCGGCTTCGACCTCGTGCCCGAGACGCTGGCCGCGATCAAGAGCGGCGACCTCGATTACACCATCGACCAGCAGCCCTACCTACAGGGCTTCCTGCCCGTGCTCGCGCTCTACCTGTACAAGCTCACCGGCGGGCTGATCTTCCCGACCCAGACCAACACCGGGCTGCTCTTCGTCACCAAGGACAACGTCGGCCCGTACCAGGACACCAAGACCAGATACCAGGGCTCGGACACCGCGGTGAAGCTGGTCGAACGCTCGGGCGCCATCCCACACAGCTGAGCCGCTGGCCAAGCGCCGAGAGAGGAACCGCTGATGAGCGACGTCGCCGTGCGGGAGGGCCCGGCCCGGCCCGCAAGCGCGCGACTGCGGCGAGCCCGGGACGCCTTCCTGCACCGGCGGGAGGCGAGCGTGCTCATAGTGGCGATCGGCCTCGTGGTGTACTTCCAGGCCGCCACGCCGATCTTCCTGACCCCCGACAACCTGCGCAACATCGCCCAGGCCACGGCGCCCACCGCGATCGTCGCGGTGGGCATCGTCTTCCTCCTGGTCAGCGGGGAGATCGATATCTCCGTCGGGATGGTGGCGGCGCTGGCCCCGTACCTGATGCACTACGCCATTGATTTCTACGGCGTGGCGGCGGTGCCGGCCATCGTCCTGGCGCTGGTGATCGCGGCCGTCATCGGCCTGGCGAACGGCCTCATCACCACCCGGCTGGGGGTGCCGTCGTTCGTCACCACGCTCGGCATGTTCTATCTGCTCTACGGCATCCTGCTGACCACCTCGCGGGCCTACCCGGTGGCCATCCCCGAGCCGGTCAAGGGCAGCCTGCAGGCCGGGCTGGGCGGCGCGGACTGGGCGACGCTCTGCTGGTGCCTGGCGATCGTGGCGTTGTTCCACGTCGTGCTGACCCGCACCCGGTGGGGCCTGCACACCATCTCGGTCGGCGGCAACCTGCACGGCGCCACCGAGGCGGGCATCCGGGTCAACCGGATCAAGGTGGGCAACTTCATGCTCGTCAGCGTGCTCGGCGCGCTCGCGGGCCTGATGGAGGCGTTCCGGATCAACTCGATCGACCCGAACATCGGCGGCGGCACCCGGATCACCTTCACCGCGATCGCCGCCGCCGTCATCGGCGGCACGGCGCTGGCCGGCGGGTCGGGCACGGTGCTGGGCGCGCTGATCGGCATGTTCGTGCTCGCCATGCTGCAGAACGGTTTCAACCTCATCGGCATCAGCGCAAACCCGTTCTTCCTGATTCAGGGCGCGGCCATCCTGATCTCCATGATCGCGAATCAGTACCTGTCACGCCTGCGCCGCACCGGAGGGAGATGACATGGCCGCCGAGGCGCTCCGGGTCGAGAACGTGGCGAAGCGGTTCGGTGCCCAGACCGTGCTGCGCGGCGTGGATCTGCGGGTCGACCGCGGCGAGGTGCTCGGCCTGCTCGGCGACAACGGCGCCGGGAAGTCGACGCTCATCAACGTCATCTGCGGCTTCCACCAACCCGACGCCGGCCGGCTGCTCGTCGACGGCACCGAGGTGACGCTCCGCAACGTCGACCACGCCCGCACGCTGGGCATCGACACCGTCTACCAGGACCTGGCCCTGATCAACGAGCTCAGCGTCTACCACAACATGTTCCTCAACCGGGAACGCCGGATCGGGCCGCTGCTGAACAACCGGCTGATGCGCCGGCTGGCCACCGAGCACCTGCGCGAGATGGGCCTGGACATTCCCGACGTCACCGTCGACGCGGCGAAGCTCTCCGGCGGCCAGCGCCAGGCGATCGCCGTGGCCCGCTCCGTCTACTCCGACGCGCACATCCTGCTGTTGGACGAGCCGCTCGCGGCGATGGGCGCCAAGGAGGCGACGATCATCCTCGACCTGATCAGCGACCTCAAGGCCCGCGGCACCGTCGCCATCGTCATCATCGCCCACAACTACGCCCAGGCGCTGCAGATCTGCGACCGGATCAACGTCCTGCAGCAGGGCCGGATCACCTTCGACCGGCCGGCCGCCGACACCTCGGTGACCGAACTGACCGAGCTGATGGTCGCCGGCTACCGCACCCGCCGGCGCGCCCTCACGGAGGATTCGTAGCCTCCCGCCGGCACCAGATACTGTGCTCCTGCCGCTCTGAAGGAGATCCGTGATGCCGCAGCCCGAAGGTCCGGAGCTGGAAGCCGTCCGCGCCCGCCGCGCCCAACTGCGCGACAAACACCTGCACCCGCCGCAGACCCGCCCGGCCACCAGCGCGCGTGGCCTGCACCACGCCGCGCTGATCTGCCGCGACGTCGAGGAGACCATCCACTTCTATCAGGACGTGCTCGGCTTCCCGCTGGTCGAGCTGGTGGAAAACCGTGACTACGCCGGGTCGAGCCATTTCTTCTTCGACATCGGCAACGGCAACCTGCTCGGGTTCTTCGACTTCCCCGGGCACGACCACCCGCCGTTCAGCGAAACGATCGGCGGGGTCCAGCACCTGGCGATCTCGGTGACCGCCGAGCGCTTCGCGGCGGCGAAGGCGACGTTCGACGCGGCCGGCATCGCCTATCTCGGCCCCGACCGCGGGGTCGAGGACAGCCTCTACGTCCGCGACCCCAACGGCGTGGGCATCGAGTTGTACAACGAAGTGCTCGGAGTCTTCGAGGGCGAACGACTGCTCTCGTGATAGCCGGCTGCTCAGGTCCGTCGCGGTGCGGCCGCGTTCACCCGCCGGTGGCCGTCGGCGGACCGGTCACCGGACGCAGCCGGGCGGCTTCCGCGCGGACCCGCTCGACGAGCGCGCGCTTGTCGGTGTCATCGAGCCAGCTCGCCTGCACGCCGTCGACCGCGAGTTCGACCATGCGGTCGAAGTCCCACCCCCACGCCTCGGCGCAGACGGCGTACTCCCGAGCCAGATCCAGGTCGGTCAGGGCCGGATCGTCAGTGTTCAACGTCACCAGCACCCCGGCCTCCCGCAACCGGGGCAGCGGATGATCGGCGACGGTGGCGAACGCGTTGGCGATGACCACGTTCGAAGTAGGACACATCGTCAACGGCACACGGCTATCGGCGAACCTCTTGACGATCTCCGCGTCGTGCACCAACGAAAGCCCGTGGTCGACGCGTTCCGCGCCGAGCTGTTCGACGACCGCCGCGACCGCCGACGCGGGACTGTTCTCACCCTGATGACCGGTACGCCGCAGACCGGCAGCCGCGGCGCTGCGGTACGCCCCGGCGAACGCCAACGGATCCACACCGATCTCGGTGGAGTCCATGCCGATGCCCAGAACCCGCTCCGTGCCGGCCGCCCGTTCCCGCCTGAGCCCCACCAACTCCTCCACCAACTGCCGACCCGCGTCAGGCCCGTACGCGCGATCCATGTCGACGATGAGCATGGTGCGGCTGCCGGTCGCGGCATCACCCGCCGCGAGCCCCTCATCAAGGCCCGCGAGCACCTGACGCAGAGACTGCCCGGCGGCGAGGTGCCGCGCCGGAGTGACGAACACTTCCGCGTACACCCGGCCCGCCGCAGCGGCATCCACCACCGACTCGTACGCGAGCCGGGCCCAGTCGTCGCGGCTCACCAGAACCGACTGCACGAGCCAAAAAACGCTGAGAAACTCGTCCAGCGAGCGATACGAGTAAAGATCACGCACGTCACCAACCGGGAGCGGCACACCATTGAGCCGAGCGAGGTCAGTGACCGTCCCGGGACGCATCGTGCCTTCGATATGGCAGTGCAGCTCCACCTTCGGCAACAGGCGCAACGGCTCGACGGCACCCTCCACGCAGAGCCTCCCCTATCCGTCACCGGGCAAGTGACCCATCATGCTACGCGGCGGGCACGACAGGCTCCCGGAGCGGTTCGTAGGTCGCGGCGTAGGTCTTCGGCCCCGTGCGCGGCAGCACGATGTCGCGCAACCAGGTCGGCAGGCCGGCCGTGCGGGAGAGCCGGTCCGTCATGTCCTGCACGTGCCCGACCCGCGGCCGGCGTCGTTCCTCGTATCGCGCCCCCGCCAGGGACCAGTCCGCCTCCGTCGAGAGCACCTCGGCGAGGACGAGCGCGTCTTCCACGGCGAGCGCGCCGCCCTGGGCCCACACCGGCGCGGTCGCGTGCGCCGCGTCGCCGACCAGCGCCACCCGGCCGTCGGACCACCGGGGGATGCGCACCTCCTCGACCGGTGAGTGGTACAGCGATCCGTGTCCCTCCGCCACGTGCGCCACCACCGTCCGGACCGGCCCGGGGAACTTCGTGAAGGTGGTCGTCAGCCATTCCGGGCCGGAGCCGGCGGCGCCGCCACGGGTGGCCGACGCGTATCCATAGACCTGGCCCGGGCCCGCCGGGATGAGCAGCAGCGTGCCGGCCGCACCGGACCACACCGTCCAGCAGTCGACGCCGGGGTTCGGGGCCAAGAAGCGCCAGTTGGCCGCCGACAGCAGACCGGCCTGGAGCGCCGAGGCACCGAAGACCGCGGCGCGGACTGCGGACCGTACCCCGCCGGCGCCCACCACTGCACCGCGTCGCCGAGGCCGAGCGCGCCCAGCGCGCGGATCCCGTTGCCGGGCAGGTTCAGGCTGAACCCCGCGTCGGACGGGCCGGCGAGCTTGTCGACGACCACGGCGTCCATGCCCCGCCGGTGCAGCGCGTTGGCGACGGCCAGGCCTGCTATCCCGGCTCCCATGATCAATACACGTCGATCAATGCCGCCATTGTCCGCACAACCGCGAGAAATGTCGCATTGGCCGGAGAATCGTCGAGACAGCTACCTGACGTACAGGGTGGAACACTCACGGTATGACGGCGGAGCGGGTCCACGATCCTTTTTCGACGCTCGCTGCCACCCTGGCAGAGCTCGAGACCAGCAGCATCGCCGAGTTCCGCACGCTGCGCGGGCCGGCCGACGACGCGCGCCGACGCGCGGAGGAGATCGGCGACGAGGCGGCCGCCCAGCGGGCCGGCCTGCTGCTGGCCGACGTGCTGATGCGGGAGGGCCGGATCAGCGAGGGCGGCCGCGCCGCCCACCAGGCACTGGCCTGGGCGGAACGGCACGACAGCCCGTACGTGCTGGCCCGGGCGCACCGCGCGCTGTTCATGTTCTTCCGGCTGGTGGGCGATCTCTCCGACGCGCTGGCCCACGGCGTGCAGTGTGTGGCCTGTCTGCCCGGCGACGCGCCGCCGGCGATCCGGGCCCGGCACCTCATGGCGCTGGCCGTCGCGCTCGATGACAACGGCTCGATGGCGGAGGGCGAGCGGCACTATCGCGAGGCGCTGGAGATCGCGACCCAGACCGGGGAGACCGGGCTGGCCCTGCGTGTCCTCAACAACATGGCCTACAACGCGTACGAGTGCGGCGACGAGCCCGCCGCCCGCGCGCTGGTCGACCGGATGCGCGAGGTCGCGACCCGGGCCGACCGCCCGCTGGCCGCCAAGGAACTGGACACCCTGGCCCGGGTGGAGATGATGGGCGGCCGGTACGACGCGCTGGAGACCACCCTGGCCGCGGTGCTCGACGGCCGCGGTACCGACGCCGACCCCGATGGCGACGGCACGGTCGAGTGCCTGCTCACCCTCGCCGAGGCCCGCCGCCTGGCCGGCCGCCGCTCCGACGCGCAACTCGCCCTGGACCTCGCGGTCCGCGAGTGCGAGACCAACGGTCTGGCCCGGCTGCGGGCCGCGGCACGGCAGGAGCAGGCCGCCCTGTACGCGGCGGACGGCCGCTACCGCGAAGCGTACGAGGAGCACCTGCTCTTCCACGCCGACTCGGCCGCGTTGCACTCCACCCAGCGGGAGGCCCGCGCCCGGGTCCTGCAAGCCGTCTTCGAGGCGGACGAGGCGCGCCGGAGCAGCGATCGGTTTCGCGAGATGGCCCACCAGGACGCGCTCACCGGCCTGTACAACCGCCGCCACGTCAACGAGTCCGTGCCCATGCTGCTCGCCGAGGCCCAGGCCCGGCGCGAACCGATCTCGGTCGCGCTGATCGATCTGGACAACTTCAAACGGATCAACGACATGCTGTCGCACGCCACCGGGGACACCGTGCTGCAGCACGTCGGCCGGCTGCTGCGGGAGGCAGCGGACGGACCGGCGTTCGCCGCCCGGCTGGGCGGCGAGGAGTTCCTCCTGGTCTTCCCGCAGACGGACACGGCCGAGGCGGCGGCGCGCTGCGAACGGACCCGGCTGCGGATCCGGGCGTACGCCTGGGGCCCGGTCACCGGCACCCACCCGGTGACCGCAAGCTTCGGGGTCGCGACCTCGGACGGCCAGACCACCCTGCCCGCCCTGCTCTCCGAGGCGGACCGCAACCTGTACGCGGCCAAGCACGCCGGCCGCGACCGGGTAGCGACGGGCCCCGGGGGCCGCTGACCCCGTCCGGGGCGGACTCGGGGCAGCGTCAGGCTGGCCCGGACCGCACACCACGCGACCCAGGCCAGCGTTCTTCACCGGCCGGGTACTACTCGGTGACCATCAGGCCGAGCATCATGCCGTCGTCCTCGTGGATCACGTTGTGGCAGTGCAGCATGTACATGTACTCGCTGTCGGTGTAGTCGGTGAACTGCATCTTGATGATCACGGTGGTGCTGGGCGGGATCTCGATGGTGTCGCGCCAGCCCAGGTTCGCCCCGGTCGGTGCCGCTCCGCCGATCGAGACGACCTGGAACGGCACGTCGTGCACGTGGAAGTTGTGATAGATCGTGGTGCTGCTGTTCACGATCGACCACACCTCGGTCGCGTCCAGCGTGGTCATCAGCATGCTCGCGTTCATGGTCGCCAGCGAGGTGCCGACGATCCCGTTGATGGTGAAGGTGTTGCCGCTGTTCGCCAGGGTCAGGGTGCGCGCGGTGGCGCCGGTGGCGTCCAGGGCGGTGATGGTGTTCAGCGTCGTCGGCAGGGTGGCGGGGGTGTCGGTGCCGGTGGTGCTGATCGTGACGGCGCTGACCGTGTAGCGGGTGCCGTTCGTCGAGGACCGGACGGTCGAGCGCAGGGTGACAGCCGCGGCGGCGGTCAGGTCGATGACGATCTCGGCGCGCTCGCCGGGCGTCAGCCGCAGGCTGGTGATGCTCAGCGGGGTGGGCAGCAGGCCACCGTCGCTGGCGACCTGGGTGAAGCTCGCGCTGTCCGAGCGGGCCAGGGTGACGGTGTCGCTCAGCGAGGCGTTGAGCAGCCGCAGCCGGACCCGGTTGTACGCGGTGATCAGCGTCGGGGTCGCGTCGGTGGCGCTGAAGCCGTTGACCATGAACTTCAGCGTGGTGGTGCTGAGCCCGAATCCGGCGTTGGTGGTGACGAAGCCGCCGCCGGTGAGGATGCCGGTCGACTGCATGATCAGGGGGATGTCGTCGGCGCCGTACGCGGTGGGCAGCGCGGCGTTCTCGGTGGAGCCGTCGTCCACGATCAGCATCCCCGCCAGGCCGAGGGCGACCTGGTCGGCGGTGTTGCCGAGGCCGTGCGGGTGATACCAGAGGGTGCAGGCCTCACCCTGCTTGATGGTGGTCTGCGGCGACCAGGTCTCGCCGTCGGCGATGGTGTTCTGCGGGCCGCCGTCGTTGGAGGGCGCGACGTGCAGGCCGTGCCAGTGCACGGTGGTCTCCTCGCCGAGGGTGTTGGTGATGTCGAACCGGACCTGCTCGCCGTCGGTGACCTTCATGGTGGGTCCGAGCAGGGTGCCGTTGTAGCCGGCCGTCGTGGTGGTCTTGCCGGAGACGATCGTCGCGGTGCCGGTCTTGGCCTCGAGCGCGAAGACGGAGACCCCGTTCTCGTCGGTCGCGGTCAGCAGAGCCGGGATGGGCAGGGTGCCCGTGGCCGCGGTGGCCAGCGTGGTGGCTTCGGTCGCCGTCGCATCCTCCTCGGCGGCGAAGGACATGCCCATGCCCAGGCGGCCCAGAACGGCGATGGATCCGATGCCCATCGCGCCGGCCAGGAACCGGCGGCGAGTGGCTGCTGCGGCGGGCGACACGGTTCCGCGGTGTTTCGACTTGGTCATGGCCGGAGAAGTTAGGGCCGCCACGTTGTGAAAATCATTCACCAACCCTGGTAGAAGGCTGGGAGAAAGCTGTCCGCTTCATATCAACCGGCGTCCATATCGAGCAAATTCCCCCCAACTCCGCCCGACATAGCCGGGCAACCACGGCATCGCTCCGCCGGCGAGCGCGGCCGGATATAGACACGATGTAATCGCTCCATCATGCAGAGACAATGATGAGCGTCATCGAATCAGCCACGGAACCCCGTACCGATGGCCCTCCGGGGCGAAGGGGAAACGGCACGAACAGGGGCCAACCGGATCGCGAACCGGGTCGCCGGGCGGTGACCGCCGCGGCCTGCCTCTTGACGTGCGGCGATCGACGATGAAGACTCTCGCAGCCGCCGCGATACGGGTACGTAGCGTCGCGACGTCAAATGGGTGTAGAAGCCGGCCGGCCCGCCAGCCGTCGGTACGGACTGGACGGCACACGCCGTCCAGTCCGTTTGCATCGGACTTTGTCACCCAGCAGCGCTGTACCCGATCACGTCGAGCACCACAGCCGTCCCCCGCGGCTTGAAGGAGTACCCATGTCCCCGACCCCCACCGGCTGGCGCCGATCACCGTTCACCCCCGGCGCCGCTGTGCTGGCGCTACTGGCCGCCGCACTGACCGTCGGCTCGGCCTCCCCCGCCGCCGCCGCGGCGACCGACATCGATTCCGCCAAGGTCAGCCGCGCGGCGCGGGCACTGGTCGTGCCGAACATCGACGACGTACGCGGCAACCTCACGCTGCCCGGCACCGGCGCCGACGACACCACCGTGGCCTGGACCTCGGACCACCCCGGAGTGATCGGTACGGACGGTGTCGTGCACCGGCCCGCGCCCGGTGCGAAGAACGTACGGGTCAACCTGATCGCGACCGTCGAACTCAACCAGGCATCGTCGTCGCGCACCTTCGAAGCGCTCGTGCCGGCACTGCCGGCGCCGCAGGCACTCAAGGGCTATCTCTTCAGCTACTTCACCGGCGAGGGCAAGGCCGACGGCGAGCAGGTGTACGCCGCTCTGAGCCAGGGCAACAGCCCGCTCAAGTTCCGCGAGCTCAACGCCGGCCGGCCGGTGCTGACCTCGGACCTCGGCGAAAAGGGCCTGCGCGACCCGTTCATCATCCGCTCCCCGGAGGGCGACAAGTTCTACCAGATCGCGACCGACCTGCGGATCTTCGGCAACGACGACGGGGACGCCGCGCAGCGCACCGGCAGCAAGTCGATCATGGTGTGGGAGTCGACCGACCTGGTCACCTGGACCGACCAGCGGCTCGTCAAGGTCGCACCGGACACCGCGGGCAACGCGTCGGCCCCGGAGGCGTACTACGACGACGAACTCGGCGCCTACGTGGTGTTCTGGGCCTCGAAGATCTACCAGACCACCGACCCGGATCACACCAAGGACAGCCACAACCGGATGATGTACGCGACCACGCGCGACTTCGTCACGTTCACCGCGCCGAAGCTGTGGTCCGACCCCGAGTCCTCGGTGATCGACTCGACGATCGTCAAGCACGGCGCCACCTACTACCGGTTCACCAAGGACGAGCGCGAAAACTCGGCCGACGCGCCGTGCGGCACGTTCGTCGCCGAGCAGAAGTCCACCTCGCTCCTCGACGAGAACTACGAACCCGTCACTGAGTGCATCGGCAAGGGCAAGGTCGACGCCGCCGAGGGACCGACCATCGTCAAGTCCAACACCGAAGAGAAGTGGTACCTGTACCTGGACGAGGTCGGCGGCCGCGGCTACGTGCCGTTCGAGTCGACCGACCTGGACTCCGGCACCTGGACCCGGTCGACCGGCTACAGCCTGCCGGCCTCGCCGCGGCACGGCACCGTGCTGCCGATCACCCAGGCCGAGTACGACCGGGTCCTGCGCGAGTACCTGCCGGCCGAGCCGGTCACCCCGGCCGAGCCGCCCACCCCCGTCATCACGGACGTGGCGGACGCCGGCGGCGACGTCAAGGGCACCGAGGGCAGCGCCATCCGGGTCGACGGCGCCTCGGCCGGTGACGGCACCGTCGCCTGGACGTACCGGCCGGCCGGCGGCGTGGACCCGGGTGCCACCTGCGCCTTCGCCCACGCGAGCAGCGCGACCACCACGCTCACCTGCACCGACGACGGCACGTTCGCCATCACGCTCAAGGCCGGCGACGCCACCGACACCGCCACCGTGACCGTGTCCAACGCCGCCCCGCGGATCGGTGTCATCAAGGCCCCGGCGACCGCGGAGGCGAACCGGGCGGTCGCGATAGGCGCCGCCGTACGCGACCCCGGCAGCAACGACACCCTGACCTGCGAGGTCGAGTGGGGCGACGGCGCGAGCGCACCCGGCATCATCGCGGACGGCACCTGCACCGCCGAACACACCTACCCGGACGCCGGCACCTACGACGCGGTCATCACCGTGTCCGACGGCGACGACGACCGGGCCACCGCGAGGCGGCATCTGGTCGTGGACCCGCCGTCGAGCGTCAGTGCCGGTCCGGACGCCGGCGGCGCCGAGGGCGCACCGATCACCCTGAACGGCGCGGTGGTCGGCAAGGCGACGGCGAAGTGGAGCTACCGCCCGCTGTCCGGGGTGGACACCGGTGCGACGTGTGAATTCGCCGACGCCAAGGCGGCCAATACGACGATCGCCTGCGCCGACGACGGCACGTACGAGGTGTCGCTCGCCGTCGGCAAGGCCAGGGACAAGGCCCGGGTGACCGTGGTCAACAAGATCCCGGTGATCAAGGCGGCGCCGAGCCCGGCGTCGGTGCCGGCCACCGACCCGGTCCGCGTCTCGGCCACGTTCGCCGACGCGGGCAAGCACGACACGCACATCTGCGCGGTCGACTGGACCGACGAGGTCACCTCCGCCGGCACGGTCACCGGCGGCAAATGCACGGCCCGCCACACGTACGCCGAGGCCGGCACGTACCGGGTGACGGTGATCGTGGCCGACGACGACGGCGGGGCGGCAAGCCGGACCGTCCAGGTGGTCGTGACGGCGGCCGGCGGCGGGGGCAGCCTGCCGCGCACCGGCGCACCGGTGGCGCTGGGCGCGGGCCTCGGCCTGCTGCTGCTGGCCGTCGGCGCTGCTCTGCTCGTACTGGGTAGGCGGCGCGAGGTTCACACCGAGGCCTGACGCACCGCAGGAACCGAGGACGGCCCGCGGCGAACGCCGCGGGCCGTCCGCACTACGTCTGGCGGCGGCCCTCGCCGGTCGCCGCACGCTCCCGCAACGTCGCGGCGTATCCGGCGATGATGGCGTCGAAGCCGCCGAGCAGATCCATCAGCAGCGCGAGCTGGTCCTCGGTGTACCGGCCGGCGAACCGGGCGACCTCGTCGAGGAGCCCGTCGAAAAGCGCGAAGGCCTGCCGGGCGCCCTCTTCGGAGGCGTCGACGAGCACCCGGCGCCGATCCGCCGGGTCGCCCTGGCGGTGCACGTAGCCGGCCCGCTCCAGCCGGTCGACGGCGGTGGTGGTGGCGCCGGACGTCAGTCCGATCGCCGCGGCGAGCTGCCCCGCGCTCATCGGCCCCTGCCGGTAGAGGGCGTTCAGGCAGATCAGGTCCGTCTGGTTGACCCCGATCAGCGCCGCCGCGGCCTGACCCACCGCGTCGATGGTGGCACCCAGGTCGAGGGCGGCGAACACCAGCGCCCGGTGCGCGGCGGGGCTGCCCCGCACGCCCGGCGGCTCGACATATTCTCTTGACAATCAAACCTCCTAAAGGTCAAAATTCTTAATTGTCAAGCTTTCCCGCTGACCCGGAGTATCTCATGATCCTTCTCGGTCTGACCCGGTGGGTGCTGCGACACCGGGGCCTGGTGATCGTCGGCTGGCTGGCCCTCGCCGCGGGCGGCGCCATCGCGGTGACCCCGGCCACCCGGGCGATGACCGCGGACTTCGGATCCCTGCCCGGCCGCCCCGGATACGAGACGAACCAGCGAATCCTCCACGACTACGGCAACGGCGGGGCGACCGACCCGCTGGTCCTGACGGTCACCCTCCCCCCGGGCAGCACAGTGGACAGCCCCGGAATTCCGGCCGCACTGGCCACCGCGTTCGACCGTGCGGTCGCGGCGGTCGGCGACGCCCGGCTCATCTCCTACCCCACCACCGGCGATCGCGCCCTGGTCTCCGTCGACGGCCGGAGCACCTTCGCGCTGCTGTATCCCCCGGCGGCCGAGACATACCCGCCGTACGCCGAGGCTATCCCCCGGCTCAACCAGGCGTTGAGCACCGTACGGGTGGCCGGCGCGCCGGTCGGGCTCACCGGCACCGACGCGCTGTTCGCCCAGTCCAGCGACGCCACCGGGCCGGGCCTGCTGGCCGAGACCGTGCTCGCCGGCGCCGGCGCGCTGCTGGTGCTGGCCGTCGTCTTCGGCTCCGTCCTGGCGATCGTCCCGCTGGTCATGGCGGTCATCGCCATCCTCGTGACGTTCCTGGCGATCCTGGGCGTCACCACGGTCACCGACGTCTCGTTCGTCGTGCAGTTCCTGGTCGGGCTGATCGGGCTGGGCGTGGCCATCGACTACGCGCTCCTGATCACCACCCGTTGGCGCGAGGAGCGATCGGTCGGCGCCGACAACACCGAAGCCATCGAACGGACCATGGTGACCGCGGGCACCGCCGTGGTCTTCAGCGGGATCACCGTCGCCGTCGCGCTCGCGGCCTTGATCCTGCTGCCGGTGCCGTTCCTGCGGAGCATCGGTTACGGCGGGCTGCTCATCGGGCTGATCAGCGTGCTGGTCGCGGTCACCCTGCTGCCGGTGCTGCTGGCCACGGCCGGGCCGCGGTTGGAGTGGCCCCGCCACCGGCCTCGGCTCCGGCCCCGGGCCCGGCTCCGGCCTCGGCTCCGGCCCTGGCTCCGGCCCTGGCCTGGGCTCCGGCCTGGGCTCCGGCCTGGGCTCCGGCCTGGGCTCCGGCCGATTGACGCGGCCGATCCGCTCGGTGCGGCCGGGGCGCCGGACAGGCGGCGATGGGGCTGGCACGGCTGGTCCCGGCTCGTCGTCCGGCATCCCGTGCCGGTCCTGGTGGTCGCCGCCGCGCTGCTCGGCGCGCTCATCGTGCCGGTGTTCGACCTGCGCCTGGGCGCGCCGGTGCCCGCATCCATCGCCTCTTCCGGCCCGGCCCGGCAGGCGCTCGACTCGCTGGGCGCGGCCGGGATCGGCGCCGGAGTCCTGAGCCCCGACTACGTGCTGACGGGTGCCGACCCGACGGTGGTCACCGAGCGGGCGCGGCCCGTACCCGGGGTCCGTGCGGTCTTCGCGCCGGCCGGGGAATCCTGGCGGCGCGGCGGCACCAGCCTTGTCGTGGTGCTCTTCGACGACCCGGCCGGCTCCGCCGGCGGCCGGGCCGCGCGGGACCGGGTGCGCGCGACGTTGGCCGGCCTACCGGACACCCGGATCGGCGGTGTCGCGGCCCAGGGCCGGGACTTCGTCGCCGCCGTCTACGGCAACGCGACCCTGGTGCTGAGCATGATCGCGCTGGTCACGCTCGTGCTGCTGATCCGGGCCTTCCGGTCGGTGCTGCTGGCGGTCAAGGCCGTCGCGCTCAACGTGCTCAGCGTCGCCGCGACCTTCGGCCTGACGGTGCTGGCCTGGCAGGAGGGCCACCTGTCCGAGGCGATCTGGGGCATCGAGGCGACCGGCGCGCTCACCGAGTGGGTGCCGGTGATGGTCTTCGGCTTCCTGTTCGGCCTGTCCATGGACTACGAGGTGTTCATCCTGGCCCGCGTCCGCGAGGAGTACGACGTCACCGCCTCGACCACCCGGGCCGCGGCGCTCGGGGTGGCCCGCACAGGCCGGCTCGTCACGAGCGGGGCGCTGATCCTGTTCCTCGCGTTCGCCTCGCTCGCGGCCACGCCCGGCACCGAGGTCAAGATCTTCGCCACCGCCCTCGGACTGGGCATCCTGCTGGACGCGACGGTGGTGCGGGCCATGCTGGTGCCGGCCCTGGTGGTCCTCTTCGGACGGTGGAACTGGTGGCTACCCCGCAGCGTCGCCCGGGCCCTGGCGATTCGAACACCGCAGCCGGCGGCCGCCGTTGTCCGCTGACCGGCATCACGGGAGTTGTCACGCCAGCCGGTCGACGACCAACTCGTGTATCGCATCGAGCAGGTCGACCTCGCATTCGGAATGCGCGGTCACCGTGACGGCGGCCCGCGCCCGGGGACAGACGAGGGCGTATTGCCCGTAGCGCCCGTCCATCCGGTAAACCTCGGACCGGTCGATCCAGACACCGAGCCCATATCCGTAGGTAAACCGCTCACCTTCGGTGAGGGTACTGGTGTCGACGCGCTCGGCGGTCATCCGCCGCACGTAGGTCGCCGGAAGAAGTTGGTGATTTTCCCACCGACCATCCTGCAGCAACAACCGCGCAAAGCGGGCAAGCTCATGGGTGCGGAGAAAGAGGTCACTTTCGGCGAATGCGAATCCACGAGGGCACGCATGCCAGGCTGGATTGTGCAGATCCAGCGGCGTGAAAAGCCGGGGCAACAGATAGGCACGCACATCCGCGCCGGTCACCCGCGCGATAACCCGGCCGATCGCGTACGGACCGGAGCCGGTGTAGGCAAAACGGGTCCCGGGCGGGGCAACCAGCGGCGCGGCAACAATCTCGTCAAGCAGGTCCGCGGCGTCGATACGCTCGTCGGCGAACCATTCGTGGCTGGTGCCGCTGGTCATCGTCACCAGATGGCGCAACGTGATGTCCTCGACCCCGTCGGCCGCGATCGCCCGCAGCTCGGGAAAATGATCGAGGAACCGATCGTCAAGGGTAAGCCGCCCCTCGGCCTCCGCAAGCCCGAGCGCGACGGAGGTGAACGCCTTCGCAACGGAGTAAAGATTCACCCGATCGTCGGATCGGACCCGCCGCTCAACCGGCGAATGGCCCTCGCGGTGCAGGTGAATCCCGTACACCCCCAGGCCGCGCGCCTGATTCGCGCGGATGAAGTCGTCAAGCAGATCGTCGCCCACTGCCGGATCATACAAAGACCAGGCAGACAAGGCCGGGGCCGCCACAACCTCCTCGAATGCATCAACGCTCGGATCCGCACCGAGTTCGTCCACCGCATCGAGCCACGCCCGCCACTCGGAGCCGGGCCCGAGCCGCTCAGCAGGCCCTTCACCCTCGCCCATCACCGTTCCGCCTTCAGCGAACCTGGTTCGTCCAGCCGTGCGAAGGCCACCGGCTCATCGGCATGAACGAGTGCACCGGTCCGCCCGCGAGCTACACGTAGCGTGACGAGCGGACAGTGCGCCGGTACGCACCTCGCGGGGCGGTGAATACTAACCGAGTTCGTACGTGAAGCGATCGGCCCAGTTGAAGGCAATGTCCTGTTCAGCAGCCTTCTGGAGGATCCGTTCGATCCGCGAGAACGTCAGCGATCCCATCGCGGCCCGGCTGATCCCTGATGCCACCCAACGAAGATGGACAGGCCGCGGGACGTCGGTGCTCAGCCGATCCCACAACGCGTCCAAGTTCGCCCCGTAGTGCGGCCCGAAGTCCAGCATTTCGCCAGCTTGCGGTGAAAGTCGGCCTCAGACCCCACCCACGGCCCCGGCGTTGTTCTTCTATGCCCGGTTTGATCATGGTTTGCTAAATGCCGTAGACGGCGAAGCTGTCGGCGCGGTCGTGGAGATCGCGGCGGGCGTGGGCGATGTTGACGCGGCCGGCG
>Ga0307515_10000228_pt1 | contig 139111 bp, 131 predicted proteins | sample 17_EM_MG_FD_194513 | JGI IMG/M metagenome (GOLD analysis project Ga0307515, IMG submission 194513) | Populus trichocarpa ectomycorrhiza microbial communities from riparian zone in the Pacific Northwest, United States - 17_EM | ecosystem: Host-associated > Plants > Roots > Unclassified... | reverse complement strand
CGTCCACAACTCAACCATCATCGCAGAACACAAAGTTAAGTCATCCCTCTCTATCTCTTCATGACATGATCATGAGTTGACACCGAGTACAGCATACACCGAGTACAGCATACACCGAGTACAGCATCCACCCAAGACTGTTTCTCTTCCCTTTATTCTCATGATTACAAGTTGACCCCTGAAAGTAGCTAGAGCTTCTGGCGTACCTCCCGTCATGATCGACCGCCATCAGCCAGCACTCCATGAGCGCTCAAAGGTAAAGTCACATTGTCACATTCCCACGGTGGCAAGTTAACTAACTGATGAATAGAGTCTCATCACCCGGTGCGCCGTCCATCGATCGCCTCTAAGTACTTGTCCAATCTCGCTCGATCACTGCCTCCAAGTGCATCTCCAATCTCGCTCGATCACGGCCTCCAAGTGCATCTCCAAACTCGCTCGATCACGGCCTCCAAGTGTATCTCCAAACTCGCTCGCTTACGGCCTGCAAGTTTTCACAAGCATGGCCTCCAAGTGCATCTCCAAACTCGCTCCATCACGATCTCGGAGTGCATCTCTAAGTTCACTCCATCACTGCCTCCAAGTGTATCTCCGAATATGCTCGATTACTGCCTCTGAGTAAATCTCCAAACTTGCTCGATCACAGCCTCGGAGTATATCTCTGAGTTCACTTGATCGTCATTTTCAGGCGCACCTCAAATTGTTCTCAATCACCGCCTGCAGCCAGTCCAGATATACCGTGTGTAGATGGGTAGCTATATAGATACATAGATACATAGATGAGAAAAGAAACTGAATACATGACTGTGATTCGAGGTGCTCCCAGATATGTCGCCGGCGCTCCCAGGTGTGTCACCGGTGCTTCTAGGTTTGTCTCCGGCGCTACCAGGTTTGTCGCCGGCGCTCCCAGTTACTCTGAAGGCCGGCAGGAATGCCCTCCTTGGGTCTGACCCTGCTGAAATTGACGCATCTAAGTTTACACTCCACATCCACTCAGACACTCCTGGAGGCTTCCAGTGACTAAAATACATTGTGCTGATGCAATGCAACGCGACACGTCGCCAGGGCGACGAGTAGCGTGTAATTCTCCGTCAGAGGGTACGAGGTTCTGTCAGAGCCGTCAGAGTCGTCCGCAACACCCGTGTGTTTCTGACGGAAACTAGAGTTGTTGCTGATGATGTATCTATCTATCTATATAGCTATCCATCTACATATGGTATATCAGGACTGGCTGAAGGTGGTGCTTGAGAACAATTTGAGGTGAACCTGAAGATGGTAATTAAATGAACTTATTGACATACTTTGAGGGTATGATCAAGCGAGTTAGGCAATGCAGTTGGAGGCCATGATGGTGCGACTTTGGGGGCCATGATCAAGTAAGTTCAGAGATGCACTTGGAGGCCGTGCTTGCTTGAACTCAAAGTTGCACCGGGAGGCCATGATTGAGTCAAATTGGATGCCTACTTGGAGGCCCTAACCAAATGCAAATGGAGGAGTAGTTGGTGGTTGTCAATCTGGAGGAAGTCAATTGGGAGGTGTAATGGGGTCTGAGACTCTGTTCATCCCTTAGCTAGCTCGCAACAATGGGAATGTGACAAGTTGACTTCACATGTGAGCTCACATGGAGTGGTGGCTGGTGGTAGTCCATCTGTAGGGAGGCACACTGGGAGCTGAAGCTACATTCAGAGGTTAACATGTATTATAGAGATTGAAGGGAGACTGGCTGTATGACAGTCATTCTTGGGTAGATGTTGTACTCAATGTATACTGTACTCTGTGCATGCTGAACTCGGTATATACTGTACTCAGGGAATACTGTACTCGATGTATGCAGTACTGGATATATGCTGTAGTCGGTGAATCCGTCATGAGGTGTTAACTCATGATGATGTCATGGACATATAGAGAGGGATGACTTAACATTGTATTCTCAGCTGACAGTATAGTTGAGGACCAGAAAGAGAGTGGGAGGATGAGGATGGGATCAATATGGAGAATACAAGTGTATGCAGGAAATGAAGGGAACGTCTTGCATGCTGAGGTTTTGACTACCTCCTGTCGGTATTTCTACCTGCCATATGGGTCATTCTAAATTGATTCCCACATGAAATTCTCTTGATTCTCTGTTTCTCATGATATATTCTCCTGTCTCTTCAGATCTCCCATTTTCTCACCATCAACTTTAACTCCACCTGAGAACATGAAACTAAGTCGTCTCTCTCTATTTCCCCATGTGATAAACAAAAGTTAATACTGAGTACAGCACACACTGTGTATAGAATACACCAAGTATAGTATATGCCAAGTACAGGATACGCTGAGCAAAGCATACAGTGAGTACAGCATCAATGCAAGATTGACTGCCTCCCCCTCTCAGGAAGTCTCTCATCTCACAACACTCATGTCTCATCTCTTGGCACACTGTGTATTATGTTACTCTCTACATTACCCCAATTACAAGTTAACCAATCAGTGGGGTCTCATCTCTCATCATTCCTCGCTCCTGATCTACTGTGTCCAGATTGATCACCTCTAAGTACATGTCCAATTGCACTCAATTGCTGCCTTCAAGTGGATTTCAAAGTTAACACTATCTTGGCCTCCAAGTAAATCACCCAACTAGCTTCATCACATCCTCCAAGATCAAACTACAATGGCCTCCGAGTATATCTTTGAACTTTGTTGATGACGATCTCCAAGTTCATAACATGATAGCCTCCAAGTGTATCTCCACACTTGCTTGATCAAGGCCTCCAAGTTTGCACCATTGTGGCCTACAAGTACATTTCCTAACGCGTGTAATCAAGTTCTCTAAGTTTGCACCATGATGGCCTCCAGGAATATCTCCATAACTAGAGTTAGTAACGGTTCCAGACCGTCACTTCGGGTGCAGGTCCGGGTCCAAACCGAACCATTGCCAAATTTGTGGTCAGGGTCGTCAATAAACCGGAACCATCAACTTGGCTATGGTTCCATGGTATACTCCCAACCGGTCTGAATTGGGCGGGCTGTCAGCGGGTCGCCCAGCGGGTCCATCTATAGATTCCTATAAGGCTCTTGTTCTTGCTGTTAGTTAGAAGTATCATATCAAAATCGCGTGTTCAACAATCAATACTACGTTGTTGCATGCTTTGCGGTTTGCAATATCGATTAATTTGGAATCCATGTTTTACCCTTGATATATTGTACTTTCGCCTATCAGGGCGGTCAATAATTCAGTTATGAGCCCGAAGATCCGCGTGATGCCGTGATTACCAAATAGGCAAGAACTAAAACTGTTGATGCTCTGTTGACCCTCATTTTCAGGATGCAGCAGGGAGCATGTCGCTTTTGATTTTGCCAGTAAAGGCTGCCAATATCTGATGAATGGGTGTCTGCAACCAATCTGAACATAAATTACCCAAGATGGGAAGCTAAATATCCTTCAAGCTCTGTTGACACTCATTCTCAGAATGAGGCGGTGACCGTGTTGCTGTCTCTTTTGCAAATAAACACTGCCATTACGTTGGTTATGCATAACAGCGACCAACCAATTGTTTAATTACCGTACTTACACAACCCCAGATTGGTGACGCTCCATTGAGGCTCATTTCAATGTATTGTCCATTCAACAACTGCTGCCATCGATACTAGTTTTCATTGTGATTTGAACTCATTGGCTGTCTTTCTGACAGATTAAGACTTGGCCATGTGGCAAAGCCAAGCACAGCAACATTCTTGCACTGTTCACTCTCACAGAGCTAAAACTTACATATCATGCCAAAAGATTCATAGCGACTGCTATACATCTATTTATCAACCGATATTCACAAGCTACTTTTGACCATTTGCGCATATTATATCTCTAACTGAAACTCTCGGTCATGATACATCAAGAACCTGATGAAACATTGACACATTCTGTCCTACCTTTTCATCACTCCCATTTTCCTCCTCGGTTGGATTGTATTGACTATCACCGACACCTTTCCAGCCTGTCCCGTTGACTTCCATGTAGGCCGAATCATTCTGGGAACATTTGGCGTGGTGCTTACATCCCGCCGCTCTGGGCATGCTGGAACCTTCCTGGCATTGTCTAGCTCTCTATCAGATTCAACATCTGCCGTGCAATGGTCTTCACTGTCATCAGGATTTTTGAAGTCCACATCCCAGTTAAGCCAATATTCGGTGTCAGAAATGCTTTCAGATACGCTATGCTTATCCCATTGGACTGGATGACAGTTGATTTGTCTGATTCAGCGAATATTTAATATTTGAGTTCGACCTCCAGGGAGGTCCTTTGCAGACAATGCTCGTGGCAAAGGAGATCTTCCTGACAATTGAAATGTAGCTGCACCATCATGTTGAAAGAGTGACCAGAATGCTTTGACGATCTCTTCTGTATCCGAAATGTATCCTACAGCTGTCATTGGTGTGTTTTGAGCGCGAGATTCATTCTGTGTAGCACATAGGTCATGGCTGCCATGCCACGTCTCCAAAAGGTCGTGAACCTTGGCCATTCTGTGCAATGTCCGTTGCTCCGCCTCATTCTTCAGTTCCGAGTCGTTCTGTGTGTTTGTGGTATCCAATACTAGGTCAGCGCCTGCCAATATTCCTTTATTGGCTTGAGCAAACTGCCTTACAACGACGTTTTCGCGAACGCGCTTGCCTGCGGTTTTTGAGTGCTTCCAGCGGACAACATCTCGGCCTAAAGAATGACTGGCCTCTACTCCGACACCAGGTGGTATGATAGAGAATATGTCACGCGCCACATTGGACAGATCAGCGCAGTGGGAGTGCGATTCCACCTGTTGGTAACACCAGTCGGTTATGTCCGGTAACCACAATGTACTGCTGACCTCCGTTCGGTCGGAGTGGTAATCGATGAGACTTCTATTAATTTGTCCCCAGTTCTTTGGTGAGTCAGGCGGTGAATTCAAATGAAGCCTGGTGGATGTCAATAAGCGTGCAGTGCGGTCGCTTCGTCCAGCTGTCATTTCAGCTACATTGTTGGGCGTCTGGTATTCTTCATCATCGCTGGGCAAATCAGATGAATCAAAGGATGATTGACCCGATCCTAAAGCCATTGCGGAGGGGATGGGATTGGAGCTCAGTATGCTTTCAGGTTTATTAACCGGCACACGTCAATGTTTGGCACAGTTTTCGTTCTCCACATACTTCAGAAAGGCCTCTTGGAATTGGGTAGTATAGGATGCCTCGTCCTCAGGATTGATATCCATGCCCTTTTCCCTGTTGCTGAATGATTGCAACTTCCAGAAAGGATTGAGGACATGTGCTATAATGAGAAGCATACCTGTCAATGGAGTCACTTCAGCATAATATTTGAACAGCTTCTGTCGAGCTAACTTCACAGCAACGAACAAGTCTTCCTTCCACTGAGTCTTCTTCTTGGCCAAAGCTCTCATAATGCCATCCATATGATCGAACATGTCGTTATAGACTGTGATACTGTGATGCAATGTGACTGTATGCGTCTTCGACATCTGCAGGGTCCAATATTGGAATGGCCTTGATACTTCCATGACATGCTTGACAATCGTCGATTCATCATGTGTTGTGAAGACTGGCCAGTAATCACTGTATTTTGCATATCGGAGCCAATTGCGGGTGAATTTGGGTAATCAGTAGGCCCACTGAAGCAACTCTAGTGTCGAGTTCCAATGTGTCTTCATATCCATAATCAGTAGGACTGCGATATGGACTTTGGCTTTTTGAAAGTCAATGAACTCGTTTCAATGTCCAGGTATCAGCGTCATCAATACAGCAAGCATTCTCTGCTATATGAAGGTCAGTTTCAGGACTTTGAAAATATTTTGAAATACGTACTTTCTCAATTATCTTTCCTCTACCTGGTCTCATGGCTGACACCTTGTTGATTCTAGAATTGCCCTTTTTTCGAAGTCTTTGACTCTTCCCAGTATCAATGCTTTCATTCTGTCCAAATTGCTGTTCACACTCATGAGCTTCCCAAGCCTTGGTGCGGCCTTTTACACTGAGACTGCTGATGAATGGACTTAAAGCCAGCTGTATGACGTGCGCCATGTATGGTATGTGGTTCCTCAATGCAGGCCACTGGATTCCGGAATCCTCAAGTGTTGATTGCAGCTCGCGTGTTGTCGAGTAATTTGAGGTAGCATTATCATTCGTAATTCCAAGCAAACAGCGGTCGGCAAGCTGGAAACGATCAAGCACATCATTTAAATGCATGGGTATCCTTGTTCCAGTGTGTTGGCCCTTGACCTATCATCCTTAATTAGCATTCGAAACTGGAAAAGAACAGGCGATCGACTTCATTCAAACCGAGTTGTACTTCACACAATGCCCACTTTCAATCGACATATTAGGCAATGACCGACGTTATGGCAAGTGTGTTGATTAATGTCCATCCGTCCAAAGCTAAACTAACTTTCTTTTGTGACGGCTATTGCTTCTTAATTGCATCCACAGTGAGTGCATATTCCCTCTGGCACATGTTCCTAAGCCTGGTGGTATACGGCAGCACCAGGACACTTCGTAATTCTTCATATGACCGTCGTAGATCGAGACTTGATATTGCATTCAAGGGAATATGGGCCAAAAGAAATCGTAATTCAAGGTAGCGATTCCACGTGGCTTGGTGAATTTCGGAAGTTTCATAGTCCTTGGCTGCCAATTTGGAACATTTTGTCTGTCATTTTGACCAATAAGGATTAAGCAGAATGTCAAAAATGAATTTCCTCTGGGAACTTACTATTGTAATTCCTCGACCTGGTTGCTTCATCAGGATCGCCAAAGCTGTTCCATCGACCATTGAACTAGTTAATTCAGTAACATCTGGATTGGTTACCTCGTTCAATTTTGCAATGTGAGCTTTTGCAACCAAGTGTTTCCCCATTGAGCTGATACCATGTTCTGATGGATGGGGAAGAACTTGGTGACAATCGATACAGATGAATCCAGGGCTGCCCGGTCTCCTCAATTCCACAGTGCAAATAAATCACCATGAAGTCGCATGCCTAGAATTATTCCAAGCAATCGGATGTTTCGAGCAAACATTCATCAACGTCCACCAAGCATCAAAGAAGATTTGAAAGGTATGGTTGCTCAACTCACAAATCAAGACACGTTCATTTTTGGAAAATATCATAACCTCTAGCAATGTGGTATTTAAAGATTTTGAGTCTGACACGGCGGTAGAAATTAGTACGCTGGGTTATATGACTTTAGAGACTGCCGAAAGTAACCGAATAGTAAAGTAGAATGCGCATCATCAACTATTTAATCTAGAGCTAAAAGCAAAAAAATCAGATCTGTGAGACATTGCATGCATATTTGGAAAGTTGTATACAAGGACATATTGCAAAGACTGACCGCGTAAAACACAATTTAAGAACAGCACATTACACTTCTTTGCTGTGTAGCTTGGTGAGCCTCCACAGAAATTGTTGACACTTCGTGTGCGCTCAATTGTAGGAGGCAGACGCGATATTGACCCTAGCATTTTTGCAGATACAGGCTGCTGGTGGGTTGATGGTGGGTTAGCTGTGTTCCATTGGCATTAGAGTATTCAAGATGTAAGATTAAAAATCGTTGAGGCACTATTGACGCACATTCTCCGACATAGTGAACATGTTGTCGGAACCATTTTTGCCTAGAAAGACCGCCAATTGTACAATGATGGATCAATGTGGTCACACAGCCCAATCATTTTCGAAGATGCAAGCCCTAAATTTGCTGATGCCCCGGTAACACTCGGTTTGAGGGCATAGGTACGATGTTGTCGAAAGTATTTTTGCCTAGAATGGCGGCCGACAGTTCGATAATCGATTAATGTCGTAGCACAGCCCCTTGAATATCCAAGATGCAAGGCCCAAATTCGATGACGCTGCGTTGATGCTCATACTTAGGGCATAGCAGCGATGTTGTCTCAACCATTTTTGCCTAGAAAGGAGGCTGATAGTATGATTATGGGTTATTATCGCTGTATGGCGCTTGCATTTTCCAAGATGCAAGGCCACAACTCGTTGATGCTCCATTGATGCACATTTTCAGGATATAGTAGCGTTGATATCGCAACCATTTTGGCCTAGAAAGGTGGCTGATAGTTCAATTATGAGTTGATGTCGCCGCGCATCCCTTGGAGTTATGCAAGATGCAAGGCCAAAGATTGTCAACACTCTGTTGGCGCTCACAGTAATCAGATTGAAACAGTCTTCATACAGTCAATAATTGTACGCAATGAATCGTAAACGCATTATTGACATCCAATATTGCATTTGTATTGATAATCATTTGCATCAAGGATTTTTGTTACCTCACGATGTCTGATCAACCTCTATCCACGTTATCTGTGTGAGAGATAATGTGGGCCTATGACATTCCTGCATTTTTGGCCGGCAATTTACGGCATATAGATCATTTTACTAGTTCTTGGTAAATGTAGCCTGACTTCCTAACCATTCCTTATCCAGCTCCTTCTCCTCAATTTCAATGGTGTACCATATGTAATCTCAAATATTTCAATCATGTGCACCAGGTCTGTGTGGAGAGTTATGCAGTTGGTTGCATGGATGAATGCAGCATGAAGGTCCCCATTCAGATAGATTCGTATTGAGCACTGACCGCTCTTTCTATGACTCATATGACATCACTCACTTAAATTCTGTTAGTAAATGCTGTCACTAATGTGGCTTTTGCTTTCTCAGTTAACAGTAATTGGCAGACAGATATCGAACGTGTTCGCCATCTTAAGGCCTGAATTGGATTCGGGTCCATGTGCATGGCGCGTTCGACCCTTCCACATGCACAGACGAATTATCATGTCTCACAATTCCGTCACTGAAATCGAGAATATGCTGACATGCAGCAAAATTGGTACAAAAATTGCATTTCACAGAGATATGACGTCTATAATACAAAGTTGTCTCTGTATTCCTCCGCTGACGCAGGAGCCGTCACCATGTCTACGTCCGAAACCAATTTCTATATGGTGATTAGCTAGCGAGGTTTCATGCAGGGGTAAAAGCTTACAGGTTGACCAGGCTTCGCTGTCAGCGAAGGTGACGAATCGGACCCTGCACCGCGCACAAGACGAGGTATACTCATGTTCAACTGCGGCTTCCAGGAACCCTGCCTCACATGACTACGTCCTGGTCAGGAAGTCCCGTGCAGTATTTGCGATATTCCGGGGACAATGTCAGGACATTTTATCAGCTCTCCAAATGTTGTTGGTGCAGGTTTGACTGTATCATCATCTGGTCACGGTTGAACGACAGCCGGAACCCTGAATTCGAATATGGCGTACTTGATGTGTATTTCACAGAACTTGTCGGCCGCATCCTCCCGTACCTGTTGTGTCAATTGGTCAAGCTTCATCTGCTTCGGCCGAAACCTCTCCATGCGCTGCTGCACAGTATTGGTGATTGCGCTCATCACCCAGCCGGGTTCTTGATTTTCGCTCAGCTGGCCCTGCTCTGTCTCTTCATCATCCTCGTCGTCCCCACCCTCCCCATCGTCGGAACATGCAATATCGCCCAGACTGTCTCCGATAGCAGCCACGATCTCATATCACGTTTTTTCGAGCTCTCTGGTCGTCAATCCCGCATTTTCAGCTGCCTCTGTATCTTCCAGCTCCTGCCTGATCGCTGGCTTTGCGTCTTCAACTCGCTTTCTTGCCCTAGCGGTTTCTTTCTCAACATGATTCTGAATTGATTTCCCTGTCTCTTCATTGCTTAAGCAGTGCGTTTCTGATTGTTTCTGGGCTCCACGCCTCTTTTTGGATTGCAACCTGCGCAATGCCCCGAGGGCTTGGACTTTTTCTGCTTCCAAGTTACGCTTGCCTTCATTCGCTTGATGACATCGTTGGGTGAACCGCTTTGTCGTTTTGCCATATTACCCCGCCAGAAGCGGTGAATTGTTCTTTTTCAGAGCATTGACCATTGTAGTTTGTGTTGACTTTCTTGTTGGGCGAGATGTTGGATGTTGCAAGTTATGGACAATATGGAGGCAAGCTGTGTCTAATATGTCAAGGTTGGTACATTTACTCATCTTGAACAAAGCAAACTCTCTCTTCTGACTGTCAGTAAATTTGGAATAGTTAAGCGAACCGTACAACGTGACTTGATTGTTAGCGTCAGTTTCATGTAATATCCCGGGGAATATTTAAGACAAACATCAGCAGACGTCCTTCCCCTCAAACAATATCCCATTAATATCTGACCATCATGCGATTTCGGCTGTCATAAACCTCAATTGATCCCTGTCAACACACAAACAACATCAGACCAACTTATTGCAAATCGCAGGGCGGTGGGAAACCCCTGCAACTTGCAGCCATACTCAGCAGGATTCATCTTGAGTATAATGATCATGGTGGCTGCAACTGATTCTATTCTGATATGAAGATAACTATATAGTCCTCAGGGCTTCCCACTTCTTTTCGTTATCATCTTCCTCTCCTATTCCAACCCAGCAAATCATGGATACACCACCACCTCAACCAGGTAAGAGAGGATCTAAATTCGGCCGATTGGCGGGTGCTACATCAAATCCGGCAATCATTGGCACACAGCTAGAATGCAGACACCAGTTTGTCCACCGTGACGCTGCCAATACAGCCACCAAACATATGACCCAGGATGCACATTTAAAAATTATGCATGAGACTGGAAGCAGCGAGAATAAGAAGCAGCATGCAGTTGGATGTGAGTATATCCGTATCGAGGTAAATGGCCATCAACTCACCGTATAACATACAGCGGATGTCCATAAAGACCAACCTGACCACTTTATCACTGCCCATAACGCAAAACCTCCATGGTCGACAAAGGCATAGATCCGCTCCGGTTGTGAAATCGAACATTCTGTTGTTGTCTGCTCACCAATCTTCGCGGAGGAATCTCCCGATAAGCATCCCTGTGAGTGGACGAAACAGGCTTCAATCACCTTAGAGGAGGCTACAGAAGTGGGTAAGGTAGATGTAATTGCTGAATCTCATTGTTAGAAGCAGCAACTAATTTCTTCTAGGTTTTCAATATGTCTGCTACTATGGCAAGGCAAGGAGGTCGGGTACTGCTGGAACAGTCTGACATGCGCCTGGCCATGAATATGGCCAGAATGGCCAAAGAAGGGGTTTTGTGCGATGCAATCAAGGAAATGAAGTATCTGATGACGAAACCTCGCGCCGAGGTCCGAGAAGAGAAGAAGGGGGGAGTTGAGGTTCCAGGGCATAAACAGGTGAAGGCGACGTTGGACAGACACCTGGCTATGCTTCGTCACAACCTCACGTCCGGATGCCTTCCTTCCCAGAGTGGCACCGCAAAGAATCCACAGACAGGCTGGAGACCCAAATGAACAGGTGCATCTCCACCCGCCCGACAGGGACAGCCGACGCCACCTCTGCCCGGCACACCACCCGCCCCGACCGGTAACAAATCTGCAGCTCTACATTCCGAAATCGTCATTTTGCTGGCCAGATATGCGTATTCGTATACAGCTCTTCCCTTGGCTGAATTTTTGAATCTTGATGCAACTGCCCAGGATTGCTAGCACGATACAGATTTTCTCCAGATATGCTGACTGAAGAAGGAACATCCACTGGTTAGTAAACTATCTGGTGTGTGGATATGCAGCTAACATCCATTTTGAAGACCAGAGCAGCCTATGGAGGGAACCTGCAAGTGACGACGAGCATTGATCGAAAGGCAAGGGATTTTGGAGATTATTCTCATACATTTATATGGATTATTAACGAACCACGTAGTGATCAAGACAAACGTAAATGAAAACGCTCGAAAGGCTGCCAAAACCATGTGAAAGATGAACTACCCCAAATCAAATGATTGCTTATTGTGGATACGACGGTGGCAAAATGAGGGTCTACGGAGCGTCAATACTTTTAGGTCATGTAAGTCTGGTAATTAGAACTTGATTCGGTGGTGGTTATACATAATCAAGGTATCAGCCGCCAAATATTGTCAAAAATTATATCGACACTCTGCCTACCTCATCCTGAAAATGAGCCTCTTGGGAGCGTCAACAATGTTTGGTCATGCATCCTGGGTCATAACACCGCCGATACATTGCAGTCAGTCATAAAGGAATTTTTGGCCGCCCTTATAGGCAAAACAGGTTGCAATACCATCCCTGCCCCATCACAAAAATGAGCGTCTACGGAGCATCAACGATTGTTGGTCGTGCATCTTGGGTAATTGGAATGGCGACAGGTTGTATATAGGCATACACGGAGTATTGGCTGCCTTGATAGGCAAAAGTGAAAGTGAAATGCTCCCTGCCACATCTTGGAAATGAGCGTCAATGGTGTGTCAACAATTGTTGGCCTTCCATCAGAGTAAATCACTGTGCAAGGTTGCTGTTATGGTCCATATACATCGTTTTCAATGTTTTTATACACTACAAGGCTCAAGAACACTTAGTTGTAGCTCTGTAAATGAAATAAGTTGTTTCTGTCCCAGAGGATGTGGCGGGAATATCCCATACATATCTGCCTATAAAGGCTGTCATATCCTTGTTTATGGATCCTTGAGATCAAGCGCCATTCATATTACCAAAGATGCATGACCAAAAATCGTTGACGCTCATGTGTCGCTCTTTGTCAGGATGTGGTAGGGGGCGTGAGCTAGTTTGTTTTGCCCATTAAGGTGGCCAAAACGTCGAAAATAAACCGTAATGTACCAATGTCAATATTGGACTATTAACAGTAGCATATCCGAATGCAACTATACATGTGAAATCCGAAACACAACAACAGAGATTGGAACCGATGGATCTAGCCAAACCCAGCAAAACCCGCGGGTTGACAGGTACAGGTCTAGGTATGGCCCGCCAAGAGTCAGCGGGTGGGGTTTTTGGACTGGTCAGGAACAGAATGACCTGTTTTTGCGGTCCAAGCGTGGACAGCTGTGAGGTTACCCAGACCGATTGCTAACACTATCCATTCATCAGCCGCTATGGCCACCAAGTGCCTTACAATGATCGCTCCATCATGGCCTCTGGTGTATTACTCTGGTATCTCCATCTTTGCATTCTGGAGTGTCTCCATACAGGCTCGATGATGAATTCCACAATTGCCCAATCATGGCCATCAACTGCATCTCCAAACCCCCTCTATCACGTCCTCCAAGTTAGCACTTTAATGGCTTCCAAGTGCATCACCAAAATCAGTCCATTATGGTGTTCATGTTTTCATGATTATCACCTCCAAGGGCACCTCAAAGTATACTAAATCACTGACTCCATATGCTACTCCGATTACACTCAAGTACAGTCTGCAGCCAGCCAGACCATACGAATAGATATTCATAGACTTAGACAGATATTACATGTCATATTATGATGTAGCTAATCTTCTTGTGATTGTAACAAAGACAAAAATGATAGACAAAATGGCTTGTGGTTATAGAACCCGATGAATCTCTACTGTTACAATCCTGCACCAAGTTCAAAGTTGCCTGCTGAGCTGCACAGAGGTCTCAGCTAATCTCGAAGTCTCCTACAGACCTGGGCATAGGATTCTGCTGCTCCATAATGTGACTATCCAATAACCACAATATCACAGTATTTCGAATGTACCTCATTAATTTCAGGTGCTTTCCGGTGCACCTGCAAATAGTCTTGCAGCATATGAGATCACTTCGCTCAGCTCCAGGGGGGGCCTGCTAGCGTCTAGAATAACTTAAAAGTACTGCAGAGGTTGACTGGAGTGTCTGGGTGGTATGTATGTGGCTTACAGACTATGTTACATTTTGCTGATGAAGCCTAAGCCTTTCTCACAATTCGTCATTGTGGCCATACAAATTTTCAATAACAAATGGTGAATCACGCTGAACAATGTCATTCGACAGCAGACTGAACTATGTGTCCGGAATGTCTAACTGATGGAAAGGAACAGGGAGTACTGCTGAGAGTCTATTTGAGTACAAATAATGAATATGCAAATTTGGAATGTAACCCATCCAGAATGGTACTATGTGGGAGCAAAGATGCTTGATACTGACCTTGACACTGTATTGTCTAACTTCGAATTGCACACACTCTTTCTTACTGGTGCATGGAGATTCTGACAATGTGCAATATATTGCAATTCATCTCAGCTGATGTATCAATCATCCAGGCCAGATACAGAGACCGACAGATATGAACACCTTGGTGCAGTGGCTTTGAGAATCATGAAGTGACTCAGAATCCTACAGATAGGACTTCAAGGCCTTCATGGAATCAATGCAAATGATGGGTAGGAATGTGCTCCAGAAACTCCACAGTGCAATAAAATGTCTGAATGACTTCCTCCAAGAAGCAAATAACCTGGTGAGAGTCTACACCAATTGAATCAATCTAGACTGGAGAGCAGTGGAATTGCTCCTGTAGGACAACAAAAATTTCTAAGATATCACTTGGAGTGTACTACAACCAGGACTCAAGTCCAGTATCAAACTTTGGACTGCAAATAATGCAATATTCAACCACATTGAAGAGCTTTTGGACTATTCTTCATGAGTCAGAGCTTATGCTGGACAACAAGAAGCCACTACAGCAACAGCCACACCAACAGCAAATGCATTCAGGAAGAGTATCTTTACCATATAGCACAAACGGCAACTTCTGACTATTCACAGTTGAGCTGGCCAGAGCACCAAAGCTCAACAATTGATAGTCGGAAACAGATGGCAAATGCACTCCAGCATCTTGGGTCTCCCTGGAGCTCTATGAAACATGGCAGTCAAACAAAATGTGCATCCACCAGAGGTTACCCAATCATATCACATTTTCGTGTCCAAGGTATACATGCACTAATCTTTCTTTCAACCTCACTCTTCCAGGAAATTTGCAAACAGATCTACCATCAGCACTACTTTGACAGTCAACAACCAAAAGGCTAGCTTGCCTTACCTAGTAGCTGACTTGGTGATAGAGGATGGATAAATCAGAGCTGGGATTGGAGTCATGGATTTCAAGGGGATTGATATGGCAAAATAGGAGGAAATTCAACCACCTTGGATTTCACTAGGGCCAAGGGTTAAGTAAGGGAGCTAGAATGCTTTCAGGTTAGGTTAGAATTTGTGAAGAATGGCAAGACCAGATTTGTTGCACATCATCGATGAAGGTCACATATAACTTTGGCAAAAAGAGTTGCAGTAAGCCAGAAAACCGATTCATTTTGGGGCTACAATCGTGTTTGTGGCTCTACAACTTCCCAATAGACTGGGAGAACAATAATCAGCAGCACACATCACAAATCACTGTCATCAAGGTCAGCTGAAGATCCATGGGAGGAGGTATCACATGATGGTGATGACTGTCAAACACATACAGCACAGTGACCTGGTCCATGCAACAGATGTGTTCATTGTTCTGATGAGGGCTCAAAATGTACTACTATGATTGCCGTGGTTCAAAGTCCACATGCAAAAAATGTAATGGGATCGGGGTCAATTAACACATTAGTAACCCCAAGTGGCAATCAGGAGGCACCCTGCACATGTATGATACTGCAGTGATCTAAGGGTAAGGGTGACAAAAGTACTTACATACTGCTGTCAGCGATTGACAGGAGTATGCTGGCGATGAATTTGATGGTGGAGATGGTGGTGGATCCAGATGCCACACCAAGTGAGTGTGTTGAGGATAGTCCAACCCCAGACATTGAAATACTTCTGGCAATGGCATTCATTGAACTCTTAGCCAGTGACAATGTCATCAAGACTTTTGCCCTAAGCATCAGGGAATGCCACAGACTGCTGAAATTGACTCTGGAGGTGAGGGCTGGGGAGAATCCAGCTAAGAATGACACAATCAACCTGAGTACTACATGAGCAAGCAGAAAGCAGTGGTGGTAGTCGCTGCTGAAGAGCATTCTCAGATTCTTGAAGAACAGCTACTCACTTGGCATGCCATAATTGTAGGTTGCTGGACTAGCAGGGTCTGGTGTGTTGCTGGCCAAACCACATAATCTGCAATTCCCGTATTTACTTTTCGCTTTCTGATTCCATTTCCCAAGTCTGAACTAGAGGCTCATGTGCAGATATTGGAATAGGAAATGACCATAGTGATGATGGAGGTTGTATCGCCATATAATGTAAGGATTCCGTGAATGTTGTCAGCAAAGATTTGGCAGAAACACTCATACTGCACTAGCTAATTGCGAAAATGAGTCATCAGGTAACAAGATTTAATCTATCCCATAGCCGAATCCACAACATTTTGAGACTCCAGTTGATAACTCTCCAAATGAACATCAAAACAATCCTAGCCAATGGATTGATCCAGTGATCATCGTTGCCCATGGCAGCACAGATGTTATTTGCACCAATGCAGGATAGTGCCCTGCTGCTGTGTGTGAACTACTGAGCTCCCAATCAAGCCACTGTGATGAACCGATATCCACTCCCACTAATCTCAGATATGCTCAACAGGTTGTTCAGAGCTTTGTTCTTTGCAAAGCTGGACCACCAGAATACATATCACCTGATCAAAAATAACTAAGGTAATGGTAATAAGCAGTGATAAACATACATTACAGTTGGTTTGTATGCTGCGTCACAATGTTTGGAGTAATGAAATTACCAGTTACAGTCCAATCCAATATTAACAACTGCCTGCAGCCCTAAATTGACCACTACAGTATGTACTACATTGATGGCATACTGATCGACCACACAAATGAGGAGGAGTATGAAGAGGTTCCAAGAAACGTGTGGGAGCAACTACAAGGATTTGTTCACTATGGCAAAGTCATAATTTGCAATTTTTGAGTCTTGGGGGTTGGCTTTCTCCAATTGGTCATCACCCCCAATGGAATTGGCATGGAGTCAGTCTGTATATCAATTTTGAGCACTGGCTGACCGCAGAGTTCATTCAGGATATAGAGGTTCTTTATACATCAATAAACATCTAGAAGCGGTGTATTAGGATAAATGGAAGGAACATATTAACAGTATCTGATGTGGTGAAGAAAGCAGCAATTTCTGGAACTTCTAATCTGCTCAAATGGGAATATACTAGTCATGCCCAACTAAGCGTTCGGTAGTTGAATAGGGTGTTCCATCATAATCCATTGCAGAATCGTTCTGATCATGAAATACTGATTGTTTTGCACCTTGATTCATCTGACTGTTTGATTATTGGCCTGCTCAATCAGTATCAGGATTTCAAAATAATCAGTCCAGTCAACATTCTCAAACAAGATCCTTCTTTTTCAGTACTGTGACACATACAATCTGAAGCCCTGTATCATTACAGACCATACGCAGCAATAGTAGCACTTTCTTCAGAGAGTGATAATTGAAATCCTCCTTTACTGTGACTACAGGAACCTTCAGTACTTCCAACTATCCAAAGTAATCTGCTGGCAGCAGGCAAGATACTCAGCAATTATCTGTTCATAGGACTTTATTATTCAACAGCTTGATGAGAAAAATAATCTAGCTGACACACAATCCGGAATGTCTCAGTAAATTATCCGCTATAACAGACCAACAGCACAGCATCTGGTTACGGTAGCAGCGGCCAACTTCACTGAACAATGTGGTAACCTTCTACTGAAATTCAAGACTGACCAGAATAACAAACATTTAGCTAGAAATATATGCAAAACCTAGGTTGATGTTTCAATCACAGATGAGATTCAATGGAGATCAATTGAGGGAGCTCTGAGCAATTAGAGGAGGAGATACATGCCTGCAGCATTACACAGTAGAGTGACCAGATACTTTGGAGCCCTGAAGACTGCCAAGCTCATGTTCTTGGGATTTATATTGGCTTGCAATGGAGTCAGAGATATGGAGCAACATTGACAGCTGTGTGTTATGCTACCAAATCAAGGCACTAAATCATTCACACTATGGCCTGAACATGTCCCAGTCATTACCTTCTTGTCCTTGGGAGGGACTCGTAATGGATTTTGATCCTGACTTCCACAAGTCAAGGGCATTAGGATGTAGTGGAATTCTGGTAAATGTTAGCTGTGCACATAGTGATCTTCCTCCGCTGCAGAAAGGACACTGACTCCTCTGAGCTAGGATGAATGTTGATCCAACAAGTGATCTGTAAATGAAAAGTACCGGATGAAATCATCTTTTGCTGTAGCAAGCCATTAACCAGTCGTAGTCGGGACAGTGTTAGAACCCACATCAGCATTGATCACTGACTCTGGACTGCATTCCACCCACAGCAGGAGAGTCACAAAGTGCAGTAGAACCAAATTATGAAGCAGTACCTTCTAGCATTTTGCAACTCCTAGTAGCTTAAAGAGGTCTTACTGTTACCGCTTCCAGAATGTACCTTCAATCACTGTATCCACCACTCAAAGCTGATGACACCATATTGGGCAATCTACAACCACCACCCGACAATGAAATTGAAGTTGCGCAATGCTCCCACTTTCACAGTGCGGGTGCAGGCAGTCTAATGAATTCCAGATATGGAAGAGACACACGGATTTATCCGCCAGACATAGTAAGGGTTTGACCGTGCTAACTGCTGCCTGTGAGTGGCAATCCGATGACTTCTGATGTTGAAGACAAAATGTGGCTTTCGATGAGGAACATGTGAACATCTAGGCATTCAAAGCAGCTCAACTACAAGTGCACTGGACCATGTTTGGTAAGTAAGATTATCATCCAGAAAGTTTACAAACTCAACTGGCTGAGTATATTGCAGAAACACAATATTGTCCACATGTTGCTTCTCGATCATTGTCCACCACCACATATGGGAGAAGATGCCTGTCAACCACATGCAGAGATTGCCAAAGAGATGCTTCAATGGGAAGTCGACTGGTTACTCAACACAGGGCGACACTATTAGAACATGCATTACCATATACAATGAGATAGCAACAATCACATAGACAAGAGCTGGGACCCAGTTGAGTATGAAGATCATGCTGGAGATCTGGGCAACAATGTTCCCTGAGAGCATAAGAATTGGGCAAGACAGTAGTGGTTCAGAGTTCAGGATTTGAGATATGGAGGATACAGAACAATTTAGAGGTGTAATTTTCACTGTGTTTATTTGTTTGGTTGTCTTCCGGTTGAATCCTGTCCTGGGGTAAATCGCATTGGCACGCATTTTCCCGCCACCATATCTCAGTCATTGGGATGTGAAGTTTCAGCATGCAACAGATCCACCAGTCGGCTACCATACAGTAACAATTGTTTACAGAACCTACAGGTTTGCATTGGAGTATACTCCAATTAATGTAGACTACTGTTGTACTGGTGAATGCAGCCTAGCAGGTATATACCAAGGAGGAGGATAATATAAAAGCAAGGTCTCAGCGGAGTGGCAGAAAGTGGCATGGAATTAAGATCAGGTAAGTATGTCAAAAATAGTAATCATGAATGTCACTGCCCTTGGGACTAAATTGAATATCATACTATATACTTGTCCATATATACCGCTTCCCTCTCATGTGGTACCATCACGCTCTAACATGTGTGTACAGCTTAGCGGTTGTATACCTACATCTACCTTGCCTTTAATCTTGCTTGAATAAATATCAAAAGTTTAACCTGTAGATATTAATCAGCTCCACTCAAAATCTTCATTAACCAGATTACGTACTATTACATTCAACCTCAATAGATGGTACAAAAATAGTGATTATCGTATGAAATGATGACAGTAAGAATGGTCAATGAAGCTATTGTGTATTGCATTAGAACAAACTGTATAATATGTTAAATATCCATTTCCCACTGAGATTTGGAATGATTTATTTCTACTGTTAGATACAATACTAGATCTATCAACTTATGAATAGATATCCTTATTTTATTATTTAATTATATTTAAAAGATATCAAGATAGTGTAATACTCAATCTAGTATTTCAGCTTGATTGGATTGGAACACGGAAATATTATAAATCAGTTGAGAATGAATGGGTTAATTTGGTTTTTTACTTTGGACTCTAATGGCTGCACCAGGAAAACTGACCTTAAGAGATACATAACTCATAGCAACACTGACTTTGGAATGGTAATTCATAGTATATTTGACATATGGCAACATGAAATCCTATCAATCTATGCATTGACTAGATTACCATGATATGCATGCAATTTTGTGTGCTAGATACAATACATCACACTACATACTAGACCTCACACTGCATACAACAAACTGCAATGCAAGCAGCCAGATGCACTTCATAGCACAATCTGGATTACACTCAGCAGTCCACTCCAGATTGCACTTGATCGTACACTCCCAGCATGCTGTAAAGTGTGGTCCTAATTGCTCTGTCTGGTACACTTTCAGTCTGCTTGACTTCCCATCACAATTGTGCTAAATGGTATATTCACAGCCTGATTCACTTATGCTCTGACGTAAGCTCTCAAGGACACTTTTAATTGCACTCAATAGCACACTCCTAGCCTGCTTGTCTCTATGCTTCCAAGTATGCTCACAAGATGCTCTGAAGGACACTCCCAAACATACTTCCAAATACACTCTCAAGAGGCAAGACACTCCCAATATTACTTTGATATATGCTTCCATATATGCAGCTTCTCTCTGGATCAAGAGACTTGCAGAGTGGCATGTGCCAGGCTCAGACAGGGGGGTGGCGGGTGGTGAAAGGCTGGTGGTGGTGGACACAATAATGGTGTTGGTCAATATCATAGTCTGAACCTCAAATTTTGTGTGCCTCTTGCAAAATGATCTCACCATGCCTCATGGTCATGGTGTTAATGACTGCGGCCATAGATGGTGGAATAAAGGTAGACAATTGGATGGTGGGGAGAGCAGATCTCTGACTCAGATAATCCAGTTTAATCAGCTCCCCACTTTCCACCGATTGTGATTATGTTGATTGGTATTCAGTCTGGGGCTAATGTTCAAGATGGTAAAGCTGGTGATGACAATGGTGATGGTGGTGATGGTGATGGTGGTGATGGTGATGATGGCGATGGTGATGATGGTGATGGTGATGATGGTGATGGTGATGATGGTGATGGTGATGATGGTGATGGTGATGATGGAGATATTGAAGGTTTCAGTGGTTGTGATCAGACTTCCTGGAGAATTTAATTAGGTAGGTCGGATATGTCATCGTTTGTACCAAAGTCTCCACAGACTTAGCACCTTCTGTTAGCGACAGCTTTCATGAACTTGGAGCCTTCTATTAGCCAAAGATTTCACAGACTTGGGGCTTTCTATTAGCCAAAGCTTCCACAAACTCAGAGTTTGCTATCAGCCAAAAGCTGTATGTGGAAAACTTTACTCCTTCTGAATCAGGGCTCTTTCAAGCAGGCTATGATGCAGATCATCCAACAGGGTTTTAAGCTGGCTCTAGGTAGGTATTCCATCACCAGCAGACCATTGTGCAGACTGGCAGTGATAGTGTGTACAGTACAAGTATCACTGTGAAGACTGCATGCAGTACAGAGAGATTCAGGTCCATTTCTAGCCCGCAGCCATAGAGAGTTCTATTGGCTCAGACGTACATTTCTATGAATTAACGTTTGACAATTATAGGCTTGGAGTTATGGAGTGGTGGATAGGAAGCCTGGTATGAGCCGCACATGCGAATCTGTACACTTGGCCCAGCCTATAGTCAATTCGCACTTTTGCCGATGTGATTCAAACTGTTTACTGGTTTTGTTACATTACCTTAACATGCTAATCTTTATACCAACCTGCTTGTTGTGATGAGTGTGTTGTGCTGAATCACTCTCTATTGACCGAAACTCGCTGACTATTGCAAAGTCTAATTGACACATAGACATAAACTAAGGTGCATACAGTTCCGCCTTGCCCTACCCTATACAACCCCATGTGAAGACCTCACTCAAATCTGTACTCACACTCCTTGAGGGTGGCATCATGATTCTAAGTGCTACACTCTAAAGAATACAAAGATAGAGCTGTGCCTGAAGCTTCTTCCAAACAATCAACCATGCTTCGAGCTCCTATGCTCTTGCTTGATATCTCTCTCATGTAAATATCACATTCAGCTGGAACCACAATCCTCCCTTAATTGTCACACCCATAAGACTTCATTGACCTCAAACCTTACAGTGGGAGCGTGCATCTGTGCATATCTTGATTCTGCAGCAATTGACACGTACAATCCTCACCAGCCAATTCACCAGCCAGGATATTGACAGAATGCTGTATGCTTCATCAATATACAGGACATTTTGCAAAATGACGTCAAAATTGTGGTGGTATTCTGAAACCCAAAGTCTGAATGGAACATCTCCATATCAAATGGCCTTGCCTGTGATACTTCTAGCAAAGTCATGAATTACCCGCTCATCTCTCATGGTATACTCTGCACCCTGTGGACAAGTTTCCCTATCTCCCCAATTGTGAGTAGTGGTGGCACAATCCAAGCACCAGCTCTCTTTCAATGGGCTCTCTCAATTTGTAACTGTTCTCCAATAGTTCCCACTTGCTGTCCTCCTCATTGTGCTTGCTACTGCTGGTGTCTCTGTCAGTGCTGTGCTACCAACTGGTGCAGTACTTGGACAGTACCATGCAATGTGCCCCACTATATGGCATATGTAGCCCTCCTGAGTATCCCTCCAATTGGAGCCCCAACTTTCATTCTTCTCATTGTCTGAAAAGGTACTGTCACTCTCACTGTGGCTATCAATGGATTACAAGGATTTCCAAGTCTGCATATAATTCTGTGTCTGGCTCTTCATCTGCAACATTGAGAACCTGACTACCAACTCCAAACGATCTTTCTTTGGTATCTGCACTTCATGGGCTTTCATCCTCATAATCCTTTCCTCCAGTTCATTGGCAAGGGTATCAAGTGTATTTCACATCCACTGGGTGTCTAACCTCCAATCATGATCATTCGGTACACCCTTCATCAGGTCGTAAGTTCGCTCCCTCTATCGCATTGGACTACCACCACAAGTGGTATTGTCTGAGTTGGCAGAGCGGTTGATGTCCTGCATGTACCCCTCAGTCATCCATGGATGTTTCTACAAATTCTCACAATTGCTGGACCTCAAAACTGACATCTGCTCTTGCAAAGCCCTCACTTTCGGCTTCACATTTGCCTTCAAGTCCTTCTTCAACCCATCCCAAAATGCCCTTCCCATCTGTCTGAATGCTATACCACTGCTGCAGTAACCTCTCCATCACAAGGAGAATGGTGGACTGTATGATTCCATGCCACATCTTCCAGGGTTCAAACTCTGTTGCGTCCTTTGCATCTGGTACTGCCTCTGTACTGTTGATGCCAAGTACCTGCTTTTGCACTCACAGTATTTCAATTTCCAAACTCCAGCTCTTGTACTCTGCACCATCAAACTTCTGAATTGAGATCACTGTGTATTCGGCCATCTTGTTATTCATACAAGTATTAATACTGTCTGTAATGCTCACAGACCAGGTCAATGTTGCCAATATACGTAATCACAATCCAAGTCAAATTCATCAAATCAGTATAGTGTCCATGTGTATATTGTGTTGTGCTGGGTGTGTTGCGCTAAATGTCTCTCTATTGACATATACTCACTGACACTCACCAAGTCTAACTGATATGTACATAAGAATTAAGATGTATGCTGCTCTGCTGCACCAAACCCTGAACCAGTTCATGTAATGGCTGTACTGAAATCTGTTTCCACACAGGTCCGACGAATACTATATCTCATTATCATGTCCTCATGTCATAGTCAGTTTATTATGAACTCTCTATGTTTAGCTTGGTCAGTTGAATGTATATTTCCAAACATTTGGTTATCTATCTACATTCAACACAATACCAATCCACCAAGCGTGTATACTTGTAATCTGATGATTCTTGAATAGCATTAGCAACGGGTCCGGGTAACCCACCAGCATTCCGGGTTTGTACTTCTACAACAGTTTGGTTCGGTTCCAAACCCGTCCAAAAACCCGACCCGCTGCATCTTGGTGGGCTATACACGGACCCTTACCCATCAACCCGCAGGTTATGCTGGGTGTGGCTAGACTCCATGGTTCCAATCTCCGGTTCCGGTTTTCAGGTTGTTCTATTTATGGTCGCATTCAAATATCCTATTGCTAATCACAAATTGTTGACATAGATATATCGTTGTCCTTTTCTGATGTATTGGCTGCCTGTATAGTCAAAAACAAGTGAGACACACTCCCTGCCACATCCTGACAATGAGAGTCAACGGCGAGTCAATGATTTTTGGTCTTGCATCTTGGGTAATCTGAGTGGCAATTGGATGCAGACCTTCATAAATGAGGTATAGGCTGCATTTATAAGCAAAAGAGACAGTGACACACTGCCTCCCCCATTGTGAAAATGAGTGTCAACAGTGCGTCAACAATGTTTGGCTTTGCATCATGGTTACTCTGCATGGAGTTTGGTCGCTGACATTCATAACTGACGTATAGGCTGCCTTTATAGGCAAAAGAGAAAGCGATACGCTCCCTGCCCAATTCTGAAACTGAGCGTCAACGGAGCATCAACGATTTATGGTCTTGTAAGTCAGGTAATGGATCAGCGACTTGGACGTTTTAATGCATACTGAAAGTATTGGCCGCCTTTGAAGGCCAAAAAGAAACCGACACGCACTCTGCCCGATAATGGAAATGAGCGTCAACGGAGCGTCAACCATTTTCGGCCTTGCATCATGGTTAAACACAGTGCGATGTGGCCGTTAATGGCTATATACAAAGTTGTCACCTGTTGTATAGGCTAAAACGCTCAGGATCACTGTGTCGTAGCTTTGAAAATGAACCAAATTGTGATTGTCCAGGAGGCTGTTGTGGGAACATCGCTTGCTTATCAGTCTATGAAAGCTGCCAATTCCCGGTATATAGATGTCTGCTATCATTTGCCAATTAGATTACCCAAGATGCATGACCAAAACACGTTGTCGCTTTGGTGACGCTCATTGACAAGATGAGGCAGGGAACATATAGCACTCTCTTTGCCTATAATGGCAGCCAATACTGTGATTATAAATAACAACGACTAATTCACTTTTCACTTACCTGACTTATGGGACCAATAATCTTGGACGCTTCATTGAAGCTCACTTTGACACGGGCGTATCTGCAATATGGAACCATTCACTTTGGCATAGTATATCAATAATGGTCTTGTGGCAGCCGTTCTGTGCTGTTTATGTATGTTCTTCTTTATTACTACTTTGTTCTTTAATGATGCATATAAATATACCTTTTAAAATATACTTTAAAGTGTCGGCTAATTGTACATAATGATAATACGCAAAGATCCCGTTCCCTTCAGTCAACTCTCGTCTTCGCTGTCAGGTCCACTCAAATGGCTGCTGTCGTATACCAATTGGCTGTCATCTGCATTACCACGCAGCTGATAGTGTACTAACCTGTGGTTGGATGTTCATCAGCCAGCAAATGTGGAATGAAATCATTATCGCGCATGCGATCCATGCCATATGGATCAAGATTGAAACATCGAGCGCTGGGAAGCGGAGTATGTATATACACATATCCGGGAGGCACACGTTCTGTTCCGGAGCTTTCTGTTCTCTCACTGTTGTCTGGTGGCATAGGTGGCCTTCCAGGCCGAGGTGGCGCTGGATGTGGCAGAAGTGCACCTGTGCCTTTGCTCCTCCAGCATGTCTGTGGATACTTTCCTGTGCCATTTTGGCAAGGAAGGCAGCCATCCATTTGATTTTCACCAACCATTGCTGGGTATCTTGCTATCACAGCCTTCACCTTGTTGTGCACGGGAAACACCACACCCCGCTTCTTCTCTTCCTGGACTTAGGCGCGAGGTTTCCTGATTAGTTGTTGCATTTCCTCTATTGACGCGCGCGAAAACCCATCTTTGGCCATTTTGGCCATATTCAAGGCAGGACGCATGTCGGACTGTTCAAGCTGTACCCGACCTCGTTGTATTCCCATCGCAGCTGACATGTTGACTCCCTGCAAGAAATTGGTTGCTCCTTCCAAAGTCAGATTCGGCTATTACCTCAACCATATACGACTCCATAGCCTCCTCTGTTGTCTGTAAAGCCTGTTTTGTCCATTCCCAGAGACGTTCATCACGAAATTCTTATCTCACACTCCCAGAACTGAGATCATCGTGATGTTCAATTTCGCGGACTGTGCGGACATATGCCTCGGTCGACCATGGATGTTTCCCGTTAAGGGCAGCGATAAATTGGTCACGTAGCTCTCTACGCACCCCACCTGTGCGTTATATTGTTAGTTGACCATCGTCTGCATCAATCTGGATTGACTCAGATCGGATCGCCTGCTGCTTCTTATTCTTGCTGCTTCCAGTTTCACGTACCGTTTGAAATAAGCATCGTTGGTCACATCTCTGGTGGCTACGGTTGCAGCATCGCGGTGGGCTAACTGGTGTCTCCGTTGCTACTTTCTCTCACCAGGTTGCGCATTGGTTGATGCGCCTCTCGTTCGGCTCGATTTGGATCCAATCGCAGCTGGTTGAAGTGTTTCTGGAGCCATGACTTGCTGTTGTGGAAAGGTGAGGAAGATGATGCCAAAAGACGTGCGAAGTCGTAAAGATTATATAGTTAGTTACAATTCAAAATGGAATGAGTGACAGCCAACTTGCACCTTCAATTCAAGCTGAATCCTGGTGTGTGTAGCTGCACTGCGTATAGCTGCAAGGGGATTCCAACGGCCCCGGGAGTTACAGTAAGTCGTTCCGATGTTGTGTCCTTGCTCACAGGGATACATCGTGATGACAGACAGCTGACATCTCATGTTTGAAAGATATAACAAGGACATTCTTCGACGGAAATGAAGTCGGGTGATGTTTGTCTCAAGCCATCAGCAGGATCTTACATGGATCACATGCAAACCATCAAGTCATAGTGTACGATTAGCATGACTATTCCCAATGCAGTGACGGTCAAAAGGCTGATTTTGCTTTGTTCAACTTGATCAAACCTATCAACCTTGACATATAAGACGCAGCTTGCCTCCATGTGGTCCATATCTAGCAACATCCAACATCTCATCCAACACCACCGTCAACACAAGATACAATGTTCAATGCTGTGAAAAAGTACTGTTCGTCACATCCAGCGGGTAAATACGGCAAATCGACAAAGTAATCCACACGATGACATCTATGAGTCGAATCTTGACACATCCTGAATGCGGCCCCATAACTGCAGGTGCTTTCAGAATCACCTCAGAATGCTCTTGCAGAGTCTGAGAGGACTTTGCTTAGCTCCAGGGGGGTCTGGGAGCATCTAGATGTACTGAGAAGCACTGGTGAGGTCTCCCAGAGTGTCTGGGAAGATTGTGTGTTGCTCCTGAACCAATTTACATTTTGCTGATGTAGTATCTCTGACGCCTGACACAATGCCCAATTCGTCACAGATGGAGATCGCGAAGCCAGTTCAAACCCTAAACTGTTTCCCCTGCATATAGCGTCCCTAGCAAATTGCCATATAGAAATCAGATTCTGACAAAGACATAGTGACGGCATCTGCGACACCGGTGGAGTAGATCGCAAAAGATTTTCCTTTGACAACGAATCTCGAGTAAATGCAATTTGTACCTATGGTGTTATGTGTCAGCTTTTTCTGGATTTGAGTGACCAAATTGTGAGACAGGATTATTCGTCAGTGTGTGCAAGGGTCATACGGGCTATGCTAATGTTCTAGACTCCAAATAATGGTGATTGACCATCAAAGAACTGTATATGGTGTTGCCAGTTACGGTTAAATGATAAAGCAAAACCCAAATTTGAGAAGAAATTTACTAACAATGTTTAAGTCAGTGATGTCATACAACTGATAGAAGGAGCGGTCAATGCGGATCCGAAACCCGGATGAATGACAGCCGTCAGACTGCATTATCCCATGCAGCCAACTGCATTACTCTCCACTCGGACCTCCTGCACATGGTCAAGACATTGAAAATTGCATATGGTATGTCATGGAAATGGAGGAGAACGAGCTGGATAAGGAATTGTGAGGGCGTCGGGCCAAAGATATCTAGAACTAATGCGTGGATTGTTAGGCCGTAAAATGCCGGCCGAAAGTGCTGAAACCCAAAGGACCTACATCATTCATCATGCAAATCACGTGTATAGTGGTGGCTGAGAAACTGACATGTCTCGAAGATCTTGGATTCAAATGGTAATACATACACACGGTTCACTGGCTGCCATTAAAGACTATATGCATTCTTTGTACAATTGTTGAGCACCGAATAACTGTTAGTATGTCTCTAAGGTGAGCTCAAAAGTGAGCGTCAATGGAGAGTCAACGATTTATAGTCTTACCCATTCAGCAACCAAACGGCTGCAAAGTCGCATGCATCCAAACAAGAAGTATTGGCCGTCTCAATAGGTAAAATTGCAAGTGACACACACCTTGCACCATCATAGAAATGAGCATCATCAGAGCGTCAACGATGTCTGGTCTCGCATCCTGGATAATGACTGGGCTGTGCAACAGCATTCAGCCATATTCATAATATTGGAGGCCTTGATGGGCAAAAATGCTAGACATGATATCGCTACTACCTCCTAAAACTGAGCGTCAATGGAGCATGAAGGATTTTTGGTCTTGCATCATGGATAATCTAAGGGCTATGGAACGACGTTAACCCATATCATTCTATCAGCCATCTTCTTGGGCAAAAATGCTACAAAAGATATCGCTTCTACCTCCTGAAAATGAGCATCAACGGAGCGTCAACCATTTCTGATCTTGCATCTTGGATGATCTAACGGCAATGGAATGTAGATAACAGACAACGTACCTATCAGCAGGCTTTTGGGGCAAAAATGCTAGTGACAATATTGCATCTGCCTTCTACAATTGAGGGCCCACAGAGCTTCAACAGTTTTTGTGGAAGCTCAGAACGCTACACAGCAATGAACTGCATTGAACTGTTCCTAAATCAAGTTTTACGTGGTCAGTCTTTGTGATCTGACCATGCATACAACATCACAAATATGCGTGCAATGTCTTACAGATCTGATTTTTCTCCCTGCAGCGGTAGAGTCAATATTCAAGAACCCTCAGTCTGCTTTACTCTATCAGTACTTTCAGCAGTGTTTCAAATAGATTTACCCAGCTTCCTAATGTCTACCGCCACGTCGGATTCAAAAACTTTGAACACCTCATTGCTCGAGGTTATGATATGTTCCAAAAATGAACATGTGTTTATTCGTGATTTGAGCAACCTTACATTGCAAATCATCTTCGATGTGTGGTGGGCTTCCATGAATGTAGGCTCAAAGCAGCCTTTTGCTTGGAATAATTCGAGACATGCGCGATCGTGGCTATTGTATTCACACTGCGGAATTGAGGCGTCCGGGAGCCCTGGCAGCATATGTATCATTTGTCATCAAGTTCTTCGCCATCCATCAGAACATGGCACCAGCTCAATGGGGTAACACTTGCTGACAAAAGCTCACATCGCGAAGTTAAAGCAATTAACAGAGTCTGAGGTTACTCAATTGACCAGTTCAATGGTCGATGAAACAGCTTTGGCCATCCTGGAGTGGCAAGGAAGTCGAGGAATCTCAATAGTAAGTTCGCAGCGGAAGATCATATTTGACATCGAGGTTGATCCACATTGACCGAAATGACAGACCAAACGTGCCAAACTGGCAGCTAAGGACTTGAGAACTCCCGAAGTTCACCAAGAAACGTGGAATTCCTACCTCATGTTTGGATTTTCTTCGGCTCATAGTGTATGGAACGCTAGAATGAATAAAGAGCTGCGATGGTCATATAAGGCATTACCCGATGAGGTAGTCCTGCTGTCCGCTATGACCTTTAGCAACATTTGCCGGAGGGAATATGCACTGACCATGGATGCAATCAAGAAGCAATTGCCATCACAAACTGAAGTTAGTTTGGCTTTGCACGGATGGACATCAATGAACAAACTAGCCATAACTTCGGTCATCGCTTACTATAAGGACCAAAATTGGGAAGTGAGTGAAGTTCCATTAGCTTTCGACGACGTTGATAGCCTGTTCTTTTCCTGTTTCGAAAGCTAATTAAGGATGATAGGTCAGGGGCCAACATACTGGAGCAAGGCTAGCCGTACATTTGAAGAATGTGCTTGATCGTTTTGAGCTTTCCGAAGGCCGTTTGCTTGGAATTATGCCAGATAATGCTTCTTCAAATCACTCGATGACACGCGAGCTGGAATCAACACTTGATGCTCCTGGAATCGAGTGGCCTGCATTGAGGAACCACATACCATGCATGGCGCATGTCATACAGCTGGCTTTAGGTGCATTGATGAGCAGTATCGGTGAAATGGCCGCGCCAAGTCATGGGAAACCCATGAGCGTGATCAGCAATTCGGAGACAATCAATGCATAGACATTGGGAAGAGTCAAAGACCTCAAACAGAGGGCAATGCTAGAATCAATGAGGTGTCAGCCATGGGACCAGGTTTAGCAAAGATAATTGGGAAAGTACGTATTTCAAGATATTTGGAAAGTCCTGAAATTGACCTTCATATAGCAGATAATGCTTGGTGTATTAATTATGCTGACACCTGGTTGTCGAAACAAGATCATTGCCTATCAAAAAGCCGAAGTGTGCATCGCAGTACTTTCGATTACGGATGTGAAGGCACGTTGCAATTCTACAATTGAGTTGCTTTAGCCCGCCGACCGATTCCGGGAATTCACATGAGAGTGTCTTCATAAGCCAAAACACAGTGCTTACCGGCCACTCTTCACAACACAAGATGCATGGACCATTGTGAAGAGTGTCATGGAAGTGTTGATGCCATTCTGATATTGGACTGTGTGGATGTCGTAGAGGCATACAGTTAGATTGCATGACATTGTCACAGTGTACAATGACATGTTCGATCATATTGATGGCGTGATGTAGGCTTTGGCTAAGGAGATACCTCACTGGAAGGAAGACTTGATCTTCGCGGTGAGGTTAGCTCGACAGAAGCTGCCCAATTATCACGCTGAAGTAACTCAAACGACAGATATGCTTCGCATTTCTGCACATATTCTCCATCCATTCCAGAAGTTGTGATGGTTTAAACTGTGGGACAAGGGAATGGATATTGATCCTGAGGACGAGATATCCTATATTGCCCAATCCCAAGAGGCCTTTCTCAAGTATGTGGAGGATGAATACTGTGCCAAACATCGATGGGTGCCGGTCAGTTAACATGAAAGCTTACTGAGCAGCAATCTCATCCTCTCTGCAACGGCTTCAGCATCCTGTCAATCATCCTTTGATCCATATGATGTATCCAGCAATGACAAAGAATACTTGATGCCTGACAATGTGGCTGAGATAACACCCGGACGAAGCGATCGTGCAGCATGCTTGTTGACTGCCGCAAGGCTCCATTTGAATTCGCCGCCTGAAGTACCAAAGACCTGCGGGCAAATTAATGCAAATCACAATCATTACCACTCTGACCCAATAGATATCAGCAGCACATTTTGGTTACGGGACATCTGTGATGGTTGGCAGCACTTGGAGGAAATGCACTCAAAGTCCACCGATTTCTGTACTATTGCGCGTGACATTGTCTCTATTATATAACATCGCATCCGAGTGGAGGCCAGTCGTTCCCTTGGCCGAGATGAGATCGGCTGGAGGCAGTCAAAAACCACAGGTGGGACCCATCACGCAAAAGCCGTTGTAAGGCAGTTTGCTCGAACCAATAATGGGATTTCTGCAGGTGCCGAGCCCGAATTGGATTCAACCAACACAGAGAACAACTCGCAAATGAAAAAAGATGTGCAGGAATGCACTTTGCACAGAATGGCCAAGGTTTACAACTTTTTGGAGATGTGGCAGGGCAGCCAAAACCTACTTGCCACCCAGAAGGAGTCCCACACTCACCACATGTAGATGACTGCCGTGGGATACATTTCGGACATGCAAGAGATCATCACAGCATCCTGGTCACTCTCTCAAAATGATGGTGCAGCTGCATTCCAATTGTCAGAAAGATCACCTTTGCCACCAGCTGTATCTGCAAAGAACCTCCCAAGAGGACAAACTCAAATATCAAATGCCTGCCAAATCAGAGGAATCAACCGTCATCCAGTCAAAAGTGATGAGGATGGCGAACCTGAAAGCATTTCGGATACTGAAGATTGGCTTAACTGGAATGAGGAGTTAGATAATTCAAATGACAGCGAAGACAATTGCGTGGCGTATGTTGAATCTGATATGGACAAAGACAATAGCATTGAGGATCTGGAATACCCAGAGCAGCGGGATGTGAGAGCGACGCCAAATGTTCCCCAATTGATTCGGCCTACATGTAAGCCAAAGAGACAGCCTGAATAGGTGATGACGACGGTCAATGTAATCGAAACGAGGAGGTACAAGGGAGTGAAGCAACAGTAGGACAGAATGCGTCAATGGTTCACCAGCACCTTCATGCATCTTGACCTAGAGTTGTAGTTAGAGATATATTATGGGTGAATGGTGAGCAGTAGCTCGTGAATATCGGTTGATACACAGATGTATAGCAGGCGCAATGAAGCTTTTGGCAAGATACATAAATTCTAGTGGTGTGAGAGCGAACAGTGCAAGAATGTCACTGCGCTCGGCTTTGCCACAGGGTCAATTCTCAATCTGTCACAAAGACTACCAATAAGTCCAAACCATGATGAAAACTATTATCGATGGCAGCAGATGTTGAATGGACAATACAATAAAATGAGCGTCAACGGAGCGTCAACAATTTGTGGTATTGTATGGACAGTAATTAACCCGTGATTTGGTCGCTGTTATGCATAAGTGATGTATTGGCAGAATGTATAGGCAAAGAGGAAAGCAACACGGTCTCCACCCCATTCTCAGAACGAGCATCCACGGAGCGTCAATGTGTTTGGGCATCACATCTTGGATAATTGATGTTCCGATTGGTTGCAGACATCTATATATCAGATATTGGCAGCCGTAACTGGGAAAAACCACAGTGACATGCTTCTTGCAGCATCCTGAGAATTAGCGTCAACGGTGCGTCAATGATGTTTAGCGTTGCATCTTGGGTAATTTATGTTCTGATTGGTTGCAGACATCCATTTATCAAATATTGGCAGCCTTTACTGGCACAAACAACAGCGACATGCTCCCTGCTTCATCCTGACAATGGGTGTCAACGGAGCATCAACAATTATAGTTGTTGCATAATTCGCAATCAAGGCATCGCGCGGATCTTCGCCTTCATCACAGAATAATTGACAGCCCTGGTAGGTAAAACACCGATTCCAAATTAATCGATATTGCAAGCTCCAAGGCATGCAAAAACATATTATTCGTTGTTGACAATGCAATTTTGATAAGATACTGTTAACAAACTTCACAAACAAGTGCTTTGTATGAATCTGTGGCTGGAACCGCTGGGCCACCTGCTGACAACCCACCCAATCCAGACTGGTTGGGAGTGTACCATTGAACCGTAACGGAGTTGACGTTTCGGGTGTATTGACAATCCGGACCGCCTGTTTGGCAATGGTTCGATTTGGACATGGCCCCAAACCCAAAGTGATGGTCCGGTACCGTTGCTAACACTATTCTTGAATCAGGACTATATACAACTGTACTTCTATTCGACTATATGTACTACATTTTAGCATTCGACATATATGCAACAATGACTGTATCATAATTCTTACTTCATTTAATGATTGTTATCCATTGAAATGATATTAGATATATCAAAATGGAATGAAAATATTTCAACTTTGTATATACTTTATATCCAACTACTCTACTACCAGATACTATAATACCATTACACAGATGTGATATTATTGATGATTTCCAATCAGTAATGCCATTCTCATATCCAGGTGCGTTACAATATCAACTTTCCTGAGTTGAATATATTGAAATTCATTCTTGTCAGTCAATATATGTACAGGTCAATGTACTTTATCAGATAATTATATGTCCATGATGTAGATAGTTACTTTCTTTGTGATATGAAGATTGCAGTTTATGCCATGGGTTTTAGCTTGTGGTTTATTTCTGCAATATAGTGACATTCTAAGTAGACTTGGTCAGCTGTAACATGTTGGTCTCAATCTACTCCAATCTGCTGGACACTGTTTATATTGTAACTTCACTACGTGATTTCTTCTGGGGGGACTTGTACAAAGAAATAACAGACTAGATGCTGACTGAATATGTCTGTAACTCAATTATAGCTAAATTTCGTCTCTCATCTAACTAAGATCTTTGAAATACAATGTACATTAACTGAGTATTTATTCCATCACAATCATTATAACTGCCATTGTACTATATTGAATATATTGACCTACAAAAGTCGACATGGCCTCAAACTGTTACTTCGAAGGAAGGGTATCATTATTCATTTGGTTCAAAGCAGTGTAATAATCGTTGGTTTGGTTTCAGAGTAAATTCATACTGGAATCTACTTGAACAGCTTATATAGTGGAATATTAGTATAATATCTAATAGTACAACTTTCAGTATTGGAAGATGATAATGTATAGGGGATAGATTACATCAGCAATTGTGATAGTTATGAATTGATTGAATTCCATGTGATTTGTAACAAATTCTATATTGTCTGACGAGTTGCCCTCTGTTTCAAATTTCACAACTTTATTGCAGATTTATTGCAAGGCAGTTCTACACCTTTTGACCACAGTCCAGATACTGCTATCATATAGAATTATATAGTAACTCCCACTATACGCACTGAGAATCACCAGGAATCAGATTTGATACTACAAATTGAAATATGTGAGACTAACCGAAATGTACAGACTTGATATTAGGCAATTCAAAATCGACACTAACAAGCAACATGTCGATATTAGCAACTTGAATGTATCAATATCATACATGAAACTGTGTATGAGATTTGATTGATATAACTTGCTATAGATATTCAGAAGTTTAATACTACATTACATAAATTAAATAGCTAAAACACATTGTCAGCAGTACAATATCAATATAATTGGTGAATCCATTGTACCAACCTTGATATACATATATAATGGAAATGGAGAATTGATTTTGAAAGATTTAAGCAGTGACTGAGAGTATTCAGAGGTACATCATTTAATTAACTACTTACAGAATGCAATTCCGCAAATGACAACCATCAGATTGAATGTGATATTCTGAAATCTTTTCAGAAGCGATAGAAATTGTTTCAATATGTTCATTGCAATTTCAGAGTACTATCAAGTGCAGATGAAATGTCTCCAGAGCATCTGAAAGTATAAAAGAACAATTTGAACGATTTTGAGAGCCCAACAAAGTCAGTGCATTCAATAACAAAATTGTACTCTGAAGGTGAATATACTTGCAGTCTTCTGAACTTGGCATTAACACCTAGCAATAACTCAAGTGCAAATACTCACTTGCTACAAATGGGCAAACTATTGCAAAACCGATGAATTGAGTTGATATTCTTGATTGCTATCTATTAATTAATATATATTTATCGAAAGTGTTTATAAGTATTCACAGTAGATGTTACTTGAACATATTGGCTGTAAATTTGAATAACAATGTAAGATACAAATGATGCTATATAAATGCTAATTGGTTGAAATATGGGCAAATGGTACTGAAAGCATTTATAGGTCATAATTATCCTAACATACAGAATAAAATACTGTCAATTTATATATCAATTCAATCTTTACAACCTTGCAACGTTGAAGGTATCTATGGAAACCATGGTCATAGCAGGGGGAAACAATGACTCAGTGAATTCCAAGAAATACTTGAAGTCATTCAAAATGGTAATATCCAAGCCAATTCATGCATATCAGCATTTGACTGAGGCTAGGTAATCCTCTTTCACTTAGCCATTAACAATGTCCTGGTACTGAAATCTCAATCAAATCTCTTACCATTTGCTTCTCCAAATATACTCAATCGCTCTTGTCTAAAACAGTACCATGAGTATCACATGTACTCAACCAGGAGTGGTCATAGATGCCTTTATACTAGTTGAAATTTCGAACTTATTTGCTACATTTTGCTCACAACAATACACCAGTCAACTTCAGTCTTAGAGACCATGTCAAGAATGAAAGAACCTCTAAAAATCGACAGACAACAACGAAATTCACAGTAAATTTCAATACTATGCGTTCCATGATAGCAGGTTGAGGTAAGTCATAAATTGCTCATGTACATATTGTTAAGGGAAACCTATTGTCATCACCTGGCCAAATAACTGATATTCTCATTTGATGTCTCCTTCCAATATGGGAGGATAAATTATATGATGAGGGTGATCCTGGCAACAAAGGATGTATTTCTCATATGCACAAAGTCTGGAGTAATCGTCTCTGTGGCAACCAGAGCAAAAATGAAGCCTGAGTCCAAGTCAAAGCCCATGCCCAAGCCAAAGCCCACACCTAGCACACTATTTGAAATATTGGCCATCTGAAAGACAATAGAGAAACAGTAAGAAATTTTCAACAATACCATCCAAAAGTACATCCAACTATGCATGTACAATGCCAAACTGATGGAAGCAAACTAGAAATACTGCAGAGAGTTAATTCAATCTGACGCAATGAAAACAAAAATCTTCAATATAACCGATCTAGAATGGAACTATGTTGCAGTACCGGAGCTTGACAATGTCCGCCACACACTATAATCAAACTTTCAGTCCCATTAGCACAATATCTGGCTCAGAAATACCAAGAAAGGTGCATATGGACTGAAGCTGAGCAGTCCATTGCACAATTATCGGGACACTGACCAGAGAAAGACACCGATTGCTGACATACTCAAGTGGCTGCAAGAGCTAGCTCAAGACTAGGATCGATGTTTGGATTACTTCAAGTCATTTACTGATGCAATACAGAATATAGAGTGTCATCAGGACCAGTCCCTCTGGTATATAATTCATTGTATACCCAACTTCCGCTATGTAGTGTATGAACTAGTGAGTGGTTGCATTAATTATATCAATGTGAATTGGAGAGCAGCAGGATGGCTTCTGCAGCACAACAACAATGCTCAGGAAAATACTAGGTGTAGAGTATGACCAGGACCCAATTCGATGACCAAGCCACTAGCTGGAAAGAATGGGAAATCTGGCAGCATTGACAAGTGTTTCCTTTCCACTCCAGATTCTTAGGTTAGTCCGTACGGCAAGAAGCCACAGCAACAACAGCCTCATCCCCAGCAATAGGAGCCAGGAGAATCATCTCAACTAGGCATCAGGAAATGAAACATCTGACCATCCATATCCGAGTCAGCTAGAGACACCAATCAAGCCTCTCAATTTTGATTTGGATATGGATAACATATACATTGTTGCTCTTTCAGTTTCACCAGAGTTCATTGAAACCGGAAAGTGGAAGGCACTATGAATACTCTCTGGATCCCACCAAGATAAATCATTCTGATATCTGAGGTAACATTATGCCAGTCTCCCAGAAACTCTGTTCTCTTCCGGAGATGAGAAATAAGTAACACAGTTGTACTACTCAACTATCAACATGCTATGATACCTCTCCCAGTATCTGGCCTGGCAAAGGAAGAAGGATGTATTCTCACTGGCATTGTGGTCAGCTTCTACAAGAGTGTTGATTGCAATATAGAAGAAATTCCAACAATATTGAGTCTCACTAAGGTGGAGAGTTGTGTCAGATAACCTGAAACCTCTCATGAGAAGATACTATTTTTGCAAAACAGCAAGATCTGGTTCATTCCACATAGTCCACGATTTTCTTCTATGAATCTAAGTTGGATAGTCGCACTTAGCACCAGCAATTATTAATTGCAGTGCTACACTCTGATACATTGATCTGCAACTTTCCAGAAGACTCAGACTACCCCATAAAGCTGAGCAGATTTTATATCATGGCCTTGTAGGCCAGGTCATCATGCATGTGAGGCAGAGCCCCAAGATGGCAATGACAGTGAACTAGATTGATCAGTTAGCCCTAGTCTACACAATGGACCTGCCAGTCATCAGGATGAGGTTGTACCAAGTAGGACTAGGATGATTATGGTTTCATACCTGTAAGCTGGAGATGGACTGGGCAACCGAAATCTCAACTTCTTTGAATACCATAATTGGGTACAGCGATGGTCATAGAAAAGCTAAGATGGTGCAGGGGTATGACGGTGGGCATGATACAAGTGATAACATTCTACTGCATGACACTGCCATGAGTAAGCTGCGGATCATTTCATTGGCAGCCATTCCTGCGGATTCAGATGAAATACCACAAGTTGATGGTGAGGTTGGTTGTACACCAGGTGTGGAAATACTCAGATCAACTATATTCGATGAATACTGAGCTACTGATGTAATGATTGAGGCATTCACCCTCTGGATCTGGGAATACAACACACTGCTGGGAGAGACCATCATGGTCACCACTGTGGAACTTACACATGAGCTTGAGCCTTGCAACCCAGGTTGTAGAGGTGTGAGCAGGGAGTGGTGGCGGAGGTTGCCCCAGATGAGCATCCAGGGATCTATGTATAACCTCTACAGGTCAAGTCATGATGGGAGGTTGCTTAACCTGTGGGGTCTAGCAAAGTTCTAGGCAAACCACCTGATCTACGACACCTGGGTTTGCATTGCCCTTTATCATCCAACATCCAAAGGTAGATATAGAGGCAGATGCAAGTATGCTGGGATGGATACTGTACCTACTGATGATGCAGGCTGTATCCCCATGGGATATATGGGCTCACTGGATGTCTGCAGCGAAGTTACAGTAGAAACTCTAACACCTCAGTAGTCAATTGATCTTCCAATTGATCTGGAACCAGGGTTCAATTTACCAGATGGCCAACTCTGTGACTTTTCACAAGTGCTGGGGAAACCTCACAACATTGACATTGAACCAAATCTAGCCATCCGATTCAGCTGCCAATCATCCTCGCTCATGGAAGGATTGATAGTATTCCAAACTATTGGGCACAGATGACTGCAGCATTCTGTGGACTAGGAAGCTCCCAATAAAGCCAAATTACAGAATTGACCTCCTCTCCCACTGCTCAGGGAGATGCAGAAAATGTTGTGCAGTGCTTGGATCTTGATGAATGTGGACCAATGGAATGCCAATGATTACATCAGTAAAATGGAGAGGAACGAGTAAAAGACTGCACTTTACACTAAATAAGACTAATGCGCAGGCTGAGGAATGCCATTCAGCTTTAGTATTCCACTAGCAATATTTGAAGCTTATGTGAATGACTGGTTATGGCCTGATGTTGGAGACATAGCAGACAGCTACCATGATGGTATATTCTTCAACTAGATCAATAGGGAGGGGAATGGAGAGCACGTATGAAAAGTGCTAGAGTATCCATCAGAATATGGTTTCTATGGTGCTGGCCATATGATCCATTTTGGACGCAGAGAGATTGGCATTCACAGAATTGTCATTAGCCATGATGGATTGGCAAGGAGTTGTACCACAGATCAATGATCCAAAATAGGCCAACCCTGGACTCGGTTTGAGTTGTCAAGGTGCTTCTTGGATTAATTCACATCTACCAGTCATTCATTAGCAAATATGCAATGGTTATAACACAGATGTCATGCCTGATGGAGAAAGTAGTGATTTTGAAGGTGTCTATTCAGCTGACATGGACATGGACTTGGGATGAAAAAAATGCATTTCAGATATTCCAAAGGGTAATTACAAATGCACACATTGGTACACATTTCAACATGGCAATGGATAATATTCAACGGACTGTGCGAAGCAACTTCACAATCACCAGCTTTCTCCACCCAAATGAAATTTCCTAATTCCCAGCCTGGGCGCATTTCAATCCTGGATATTCTTCTTTACTGATGTGCAATACAACACTATATAGGAAACTGTCACCCATCTTGGTGACTATGAAGTTGTGGTGGCACTATCCTTAAGGAGTGAATTATCTACAATGTGACCACAAGAATATTGAGTACTTCACAGTAATGTATGAGAACTACAAGCAGCGGATCTGATAAGGATAGATTGCCTCTTTGCACAACTTTGTGATTGATCATCTGAATTATGAAATGGATGTATCCAATGAACTGTCAAGAAGGGCAGAACATGAGATAGATGATAAGAGGCCAATGCCATGGCTTCGGCCTACTTTGGCAGCAATCACCATCAGCCAATCATATGGTAACCTCGTTCTGGATATCATGGCAGCCCCTGAAAATATCATGGTGGCCAAAACAACACAACCAATCATGGTCGACATCACAGTTCCAGCTCAGAGTAAACTGTCATTTACTCATGGAGTTGTAACCTATAAGACAATATTATGTTTAACAGCGGTACTCTGCAATACAGTCAGGAGCCAATCTGAAGACAATCTTGAATCTGCTCACTTTGGCTGAGCCCTGTAGCCATCCAAGCACCTACTACCTAATTTGTTTTGGCCTGTGATGGAGTTAGTAATTCAAAACTAGGTTGAGAACTATAAGTTATGGTATTGAATTAATGCACTTTGTTATGCATGCAATTGACTCAACATGCCACTGTCACCGGCTTCTCATCTTTTGCAATGTCATACTATGCATTTCATCAACAACCAGTGAGAATTAACTGGAATGGAATTCGTGGGGATCTTGGATATGCTCAACTTTTTAAACGACATGGCAAACAACCTCCCCAGCAGATACCATATAGAGTCCCCAGAGCTAGGATAAGTGTTTATGTAATATGTGATCTAGCATTGAGCTGTACCAGCCAACATTATTCTTGATGGAGGCAAGGAGGTAATCAGCCAATTATGAGACAGTATTTGATCCCACCTCAGGAGTTATCACTAACTCTCAACTAGTATCCACCTGCAGAGAGATAGTCAGATATAGCTGCAGAACCAAACCATGGAGTAGTACCTCTTAGTCTGTTGCCACTAGAAGTATGATAACTGGGTTGAACAATTACCACCTGCAACATTGGGGTAGAGATACTCCATTCATCTCTCCATACTGATGACAGTGTTCTCGGCGAACAACATGTGCCATTCTGTGATGCAATCCATGTTGCCAGAGGCAGCAAGTACACCATTGCAGGTGCAGGCAGGCTCTTATATGGCAAGCCTGGAAGAGACTTAGTAAAATCTCTGGGAAAACAGACTCGAACCTTACACACAGCAATGGACATATCCTGCATGAATAGAGTTGCCTTGGAAATTGTTGAAAAGTATAACTTTGACAAGAAACTTGCAAACTTCAAGGTCTTCAAAGTCATTCAATTACAAGCCAACATGACCATGTCAGTTCAGCAAGATTATGAACATGAATGCTTACATACTTGACATGTTGAGTACAATGCAAACTACCAATATTCTCCATGTGTCACTACTCAATTCATATACAGAACCAGTTATGGGCCACCTATCTGTAGCACAATATCTGCTGATAGTCAACATAACAGGGACATGGGAAGTTGACTGCACACTCAACTCAAGGCAGTGCTTATGGATGATTCATTAACTCATTCACTGGGCCAGCTATAATGACAGACTTACAATTTGACAGCAAACAGACCAGCTTGAAAGTGGTAATAATCTAGCTGATAAGTTTAACGAAGAGTATCCTACCAGGCAATGAAACTAATGGTACAGAGTTCAGAATTGATGATACAGAGGATAGAGATATCCCTTTGATGTGTCATTTGCACAGTGTATCTTCATTCTGTCCTCCTCTGATCTCATCTCAGTCCAGAATAAATGTCATTGCAACGGGTTTTACCACATCTGGATGTCAGCTAATAGTTAGTGCAACATTCCTATGGGCCAGATCCAAGAAAAGGCTACGATACCATGGAAAAAGGTGATGGGACTAAAATGCTTGAATGATCGCTGACTTCAATGAATCTGTACTGGTGGATGCATCCCAGGAGATCTGCACCCAAAGAGGGGAGTACTGTCATGCTGAGGTCCAAGCCAATTAGTGGACAGTATCATGTAACCCAGGCACACAAAACTTGTTTAACATTATCATTGCCAATGTCAAGGCACATAGATCTGTATTCAAACTGTGACAACCAACTACTTCACTGATACTCACTTGCACTCTGGTGCAACTGTACCACTAACATTGTACATCTCCAGTCAACTGTGGGTGTATGTGCATTCACTGTTACTACTAAGTAAACTAGGAGAAGAAGATATAGTATACAAAAAAATACAGTAGCAGTCAGCAATTGTACTAATCGGAGATAGTCATTGTTGGCTTAATACAATCAATCTGTCATGATGCCAGATGGAGCTGGAGATACTATCCATGGAACAAAGTATAATTCTGAAAATATATGGAGTTATTAGATTAATTTGTGAACAGCTGAAAATCTTCTCCAAAGAAGGAATTGTATTGTACCTTATATAGTATTCTGAAACCAATTATGGCAGTAAATAATAAATTTTTTTGAAGTTATTGATAGACTTGCAATGGTCCGCCAGTGGGATATTGTTATTCTTTATACTTGGTATACATTAATCACCGCAATATATTGAGCCAGAGAGAAACTGAGTAATTCTATATTCTTGATTGAGGATCCAGTGTCAAAAATTATGAAAGTAATATCAAATGCAAATGGGAGATAATATTGGAAAATATGTCAGAACAGAGAAAATAAAAAAAAACCACCGTGATTAGCCTTGTTTCCACTGGCATGAAAGATTTCATCACCCAAAATCGCAATTATTACTATCTAACTGGAATTGAGATGTCCACTTTGGCATATGACATTGTCAAAGTCCTATTATTGAATGTGATTCGCCATACATACTAATGTTTACCTTCTTTGTCTAGGGTATTCACATTTTTTACTCCAAGATCGTTCGTTAACATTTTGTACAGTGTGCTCTCAATATTGAATCATACTAAAATCGTCAGTAACCTCTCAATACATAAATTAGATGATTGTAAATCATGTTTCTTTTTGATTTGAAATACAATGAAATCAAGCTATAGATTTACATTATCAGTTGTATCTTCTCATTATATATCGTTTTCAGGGGGTCAATTCAAATGATTTGCAATTCAGTTTATACCCTCCAATGGCATCTTGATGTGTATACATTGATGGTCACTATGGACATCTCACAGTGTTCCATCTCTAGGTTCATTTAGTCACCACATGCCAATGTTAGCCAGTACCCACATTATCATTATCTCAATGATTTCATAATTATTACCACTTTCTGTAAATCACTTCATTAACACCATTGGAGTAGATATATTCACTCTATTAAAATCTATAATGACATCTCATATTTTGGTCAAATACTATCTTCACATTCAGCTCGCACCCTGCCCAAGTATACGTTCAACATATGCTATAGTTATATTCTTGTGAACTAATCTGCATATAGATATCTATGTGCATTTGCTGCTATCTAGAACTTGACAGGAGTTTGTATATATTTAGAGAGATAGATTGAAATGGGTACAATTTTACTATTAGGGGTTCTGATCAAGTAGTGGTAACTGTACAAGTGGATTGCATAGTAAATTCAGTGGGACTATATAAACATATTAGCTTTTGGATAGCATCTATTTGTGACATTACTAGTTGGTCTGTCAGGTTACCTGCAGTGGGATAAAATATGAAGCTCCTGTTGGTTGATATGTAGTACTTACATGCTACACTCATGGATTGTAGTATAATGTTGCAGTTATTTACCCTTTGGCACAATGTGTAAGGCCGTATATCCGTATATGGCCGCATATGACAGTATATGAGAAGATACGGTTGCACATGTCGATGTCGTAATATAATAGAGTATTTGATAGGTCAGATTATCGCTGGCGATCTCAGAGAGATCGTGAGTCGTCTATATAAGGTTGCAGTTACCCGGCCCTGGACACGTCTCGTGCTATTGCCGAGAACCTAATCATGACTACGATTACATCATCCCCCCCCTTTAGGAGCAGACCCCCTGGGCTGCCACATACGTGCATAAACAAGAGAAAACCCCATACAGAAAGAAACAAAACCAATGCGTAAGCCTCCGCACGACTTAATAAGTCCCACAACTGATCAGTGCCCTATGAGCAGCCTCACGGCGGATTCGGTGCACGGGGAAACTCCACCTCCAGTGGTAGGTGGTAAAAACCCCTTCCAACGCCATTTATACCGGCCCGAAACCCATAAGAAAGTAAGCAAAGTGAAACCCCCCTTAAACCGTCCAATCTTACTGCTCCAGTCCATGCATTGTCGAGGCTTCCTCGGGTGCTCTCGGTGAAACTCATCAACCGATTCCTACACATTCCCGAGATTCTCCGCAGTTTCCCAGCTAGTCCGTACGTAACTGTAACCCGACCATTATACGAGATGATAGAGCTGCTGGTAGCGTCGCTTAGAGTCAACGATCCGGTCAACTTCCCATTCTTCAGAGTTGTCGACAACTGTCGGCTGCGGTTCAGATCGCCGTTGGCCGGCAGTAGGAGGTGTATAGCAGTCGAGTCAAGAGATGTGGAAAACGTTGTGCTTCCGGATCGTATATGGAAGGTCTAATTTGTAACCATTCTCATTGATGACCTCACTTGCCGTGTACGGTACTGTCTGTTTGTAATTCAACATCTTTGACGGTCTTGTCGTCCGGAAGTGCTGCGTTGAAAACCAGACCTGCTCTCCAACCTTGAAAACAACCTCTTTGCCGCCGGCGTATTTTGTCTGATTGGCTTGAGCCTCCTGCAAGTGCTGACGGAGAGTTTGGTGAGTCTCCTCCAAGCCAGCTGCGAAACTGTCTGCTTGGATTTCCGAATTCAGGCTAGATGGTTGCTTCGGGGCCTTGAACTGCATCACCAGATGGTAGTGGTAATTTGGCCAGAATGGAGTCATCCTCGTAGACCCATGGACCGCGGTATAGTAAGCGAACTCGGCTAGCAGCAAGAGTTCGATCTAATTGTCCTGCTCGTAGTTGCAGAAAGCCCGGAGATACTGCTCCATCATGTGATTTTGACGCTCTGTCTGCCCGGCTGTCTGTGGATGGAAGGCTGTCGAGAGCCGATGGTCAGTACTCAAGTGAGAACATACCTGAGTCCAGAATGGGCTTGTAAACTGGGTGCCGCGATCTGTGATTATGATGTCCCGAACGCCGCGCTTGCAAATGTCGTGTTCAAACAACAGCCGGGCCAACTCCGGTGAGTCGATATCCTTCTGGTACTGTAAGTAGATAGCCATCTTAGTCAGTCTGTCCAAGATAATGAGAATCAGAGAGTTGCCCGATGCGGTTGACACTAGCAGGTAAGTGACGAAGTCCATCGTGATGCCTTCCGATGGCCGTGTTGGTGTCTCCAAGGGCATCTTGATCCCGTGCCTGGCGTGCCGAGGTGCTTTGATCCGGTGGCATACTATACAGCCGCTGACATACTTACATACGTGCGAGTCCATTGCTGGACAGTAGAAATCCCTAGATACCAGCTCAGTAGTCTTAAGAGCTCCAAAATGACCGGACTCAGGGTTGTCATGGAATAGACTTATCACTTTTCCGCATGGGGAATCGACAGCAGGAACATATATCCTCCCCCGTAAGTCAATGCCTCCGTGACGACGTCCCATTGAGTCTCCTTCTCCGTGGTATCTGTGCCGTCTGCAGCTGGTCGGTCGACTAGCTTCGCCGAGACGTCGACCACCAAGGAGTCAGAAACCTGAGTCGCAATAATTGCTGGCACGAGGTCATCATATGGTTCCACTGGGGCAGTTGCCAAGAGTCGGGCCACAGGCCTCTCGTAGCCGATCTCGTAGTCGGGTCGTCTGGGTGGGCCATCGGCAGGGTTCTTGCTGCCTTCCAGGTGCTCGTTGACCAAGTCGTAAGCCGAAAGGATTTCCGACCACCTGGCTTGTCTTCAGGACAGCACTTTGGATGTCTGGAAGAATTCGAGATTCTTGAGGTCGCACCGAATTAAGACTATGTAATTGGCGCCCTCGAGGTAATGCCGCCACTGTTGTAGTGTTTCCACAATGGCCAATAGCTCCCGATCATAGGTGTCATGATTCTGTTCGGCTGGGGCGCACTTCCCGGAGTAGAAATTGACTGGCCTGAGAACCCCGAAAACATCGTACTGATTGAGAATGCCCGCAATCGCGAATCCACTTGCGTCCGTTTGGAGAATGATTCGCTTGGCCGGATCGAAATGCTGCAGGATCGGTGCTTCAGTGAAGGTCCTTTTTAGCTTTCCGAACGCCAACTCGGCTTCCCAAGTCCATTCCGATTTGGCTGAGCCTTCCGGTTTCTTGCCGGGAGATGTCTCTGATTCATTTAGTAATTCCGTCAGTGGAAGGGTCACCTTGGCATATTTCTGGATGAATCTTCGGTAGAAGTTCGTGAATCTGGGAAGCACCTGGATGTCTCTGACTGATTTCGGTGTCGGCAAGTCCTCCATTGTGGAGATCTGGTCCGATTCCATGCCGACTCCATTGGGAGTGATAACAAACCCCTGGAAGGCGACTTCTGAAACTCCGAATTGACACTTCTCAGCTTTGCAATAATGGCCGAATACTTTGAGGAGTTGCAGCACTTGGCGCACATGCTCCTTATGTTCCTTCTCGTTTGTCAAATAGATGAGTATGTCGTCGAGGTAGCATACGGCGGGGTTGCCGGTGTATGGCGGCTGGCAATCATCGATGGACGACAGAATATTAGCCGGTGGGTTGGTTAGGACGAATGGCATGACCTGGTATTTGAATCGGCCGTAACGCGTTCGGAAAGCCGTTCTGCATTCGTCGCCTTCCTTGATCCAGATGAGGTTATAAGCACCGCAGAGGTCCAGCTTCGTAAATATCCTGGCCTCACGCACACAGAGAAGCATCTCTGAGACTAACGGAAGGGGATACGGATTCATCACCGTTGCCTTGTTAACTGCACGATAGTCAACACATTGTCTGAGTCCTCCATCCGTCTTTTTTGCAAAGAGAATCGGCGCTGCCGCCGGCGATGATGACCGCTGAATAAACCCATTGACTAGGTGTGCCTCAATATAAGCCTTTAACGTCCTCAACTCGAACTCCGATAGGTGGTAAATCCGCCCATATGTCAAGTTATATCCGGGCTCCAAGTCAATTGCATGGTCGGTTGACCGGTACGGCGGGAGTGTCTCCGCCTTGTCTTTGCTGAAAACCCCCATGAGATCTCCGTATAAGGCCGGGATATGTCCTCCATTGTCTGTAGGCACCATCTTTGTCGTTGTGCCGGCTCCATCTGCAAACGTTAGTTCTCAATTCATAATATATATATATATGGAGCAGTGTGCAGGAAGATTCAGGAGCCCGGATTAATAACGGTTCGCCCATGGAAGAGCTAAGCCTCGCCATCCAGTACTCCCTTCGGGTCTCGGCGTGCCAGTAGCAGTCATTCAAGGTTCCCTCTTGGACGCTCTTTTGCCGCAACTACCGCGGCTGCTCCCTGCTCGCCCGTCTAGCGCCTGGGGCCTATCTCACTCACCCTCAGTGATGCCTTCCACGGTCGCTCCCAGCAGCCCTGTGAAATCCCCCACTCTTAGGAGGAATGTCCCTACGACCTGCTCACTGGCCAGTAGATCATCATAGGCAGTTGCTCCGAGTATTTGAATATCTGGGATACCGGCGCCTCCTTCGAAACACGCCTCCTCCCCAGCCGTAGATCCTGGTACCGTCCCGGGGCATTCCTGATGGTGTACCCAGGCCAGTGCCACCACTTCCGCTCCCCCTGCGGTTCGCAGAGCCGAAAGTCGACCGCATTGCCAATTGACATTAGGATTCCTGGACTGGAACCAAGGCAATCCTAAAACCCAGTCGTAAGCCCGCATGGGCACAACAAGCACCTCCGATTCTAGATCAGGTGATATATGCTCCATATACAGAACCGTGAACGCCATTTTTCGACTGTCGCTTGCGTGAGCCATTACTTGGCCATTGGGGCCTACAGTCCTGAAGTATGCTGGTTTGTCCGCTAGACCAAGCCGTTGTCGCAGTCTCGGTGCCATAAAGATGATCGTCGCGCCACAATCGATGAGAGCTCGCACGCGTTGCATTTCCCTACATCCATCTCTTATCAAAACATCATGAATAATGTGGGACGTGTCCGGTCTGGACGTGCCGCATAAGTACTGACTTGACATGTGAGCTTTTGGGCTCTCCAACACCACTCTTGACTTCAAAGCGATCCAATGCAGCTGTATGCTGTCCATCGTCACCATCAATGTCTGCATTGCCAACCTCTCTAAACCGAAGTCCGCCTCATCGAACCTCTCCCATCGGGCCAAATGCCGAGAGAGGCGTATGAGTTTTTTGGCTGTTGATTGTCGAAAGACTTCTGTCGTTTGATTTAGTGTTCTCCATCCCTGTTTGGAGCGAGTGTCTTGTCCTGCTGCAATGGGTTACCTCCTGGTAAGTATTTAGGGCAGAGACTGGCCTTATGGTTCGGAGATCTGCATCGTAAGCATATGCCGGTAGAACGTCGGCTTTCGAAGATCTCCGTTGAGACCCATGGTGCTGGCGATAAGCCGGATGATTGTGCTCCACCGCCTGATTTGCCGTGTTGGTTTGACCCCGATAAGCCTGATTTGCCGCCGCTGGTGTCGGCTGGCTCGGAGATGGCTGGCCGGTAGCCTCGTTTGCCGCTTTTGGAGGACGAGTCGGTAGGCTGTTTCTGCTCCTGTTGTTGCTGCTGTGGTTGCTGCTGTGGCTGTTTGTTTCCGACATGTGTAAGTTCCCAGGCCGTGGCCTTATCGAAGAATTGGTCCCAGTAGCCATATCTTCCGCAGGCGGGAGTCATCAGTTCAACTTTGTTCTTCAGAGAGTTGTGGAGGCCTGCCAAGGCAATATCGTAGAGGACTTCTTCATACTTCTGTAGATTTCACCGAGCCTGTCACCAATTAGCTTTCACACAATTCGCATAGGCTCTGACCTATTCTTGTGGAAGCTGTATGAATTTGTGCATCAGCGTAATCACCACCACGCGATGTTGATCCTTATCCCCATAAACATAGGCTATCTCCAGTGACAAGAGGTTGAAGTCCTGTAGGCATGGGCCGGATTCCCCAGATATGTTGCCCGCCGATTCCGAAGGGTCTGTCATCGCCGTCTGCCTGAGTGCCGGGTTTTGGGGGTTGCTCCAGGCGTCCAGAAGGGAGATCGCGTATTTGACATGATAAGATCAACGGCGTGGCAATAGGTGGCCATGGGAGTTGAAATTCGAGCATAATGTGTCCAGCAATCGGTCCAGCTCTATTGCACTGCCTCCGTACCATACGGGGTCAACCATCTTGTTGATAATCGGTCTTGGGCCTATGATGCTTCGTTCGGTGAGTTCGGCATATTCGGCAGCCCATTGATCCCGTTTGGAAGTCATTCGTTCCCGTTTGGCCGCCATCCTCTCCAGTTCATGTCTCTGTTCGGCTTTCCACTGCACATGGTTTTTGAGCAGCATTTCCAGCATCAACCGGTTTTGAGTCGCAACGTCTAGACAATCCTCATCAGTAATTTGGGAACGCAGATCACCAGGATCATCGTCGATCGGGCTATCCTCGTCTCCTTGATCTCCGAGGTCATCGTCAAGATCATTGTCATCATCAATGTCGGCGTCTGGGAAAACTGCTGGAGTAGCGCGTTCGGCTATCGATGCCGCTGTCTGCAGGGTGTCATCACTGTCATGGATGTCAGCGACGCGCAATTGAGTTCTAGTAAACTTCTTTGGAGGCATGTTGTGATAAAACGCGTTAGTTTGTGGCGACGAGTCAAAAGGGGTAAATCACGAGATCCCGTGAGCGAAACGTATCAAATGGATTCAGAGCGATAATAGTGTAGGGCCGTATATCTGTATATGGCCGCGTACGGGAGTACATGAGAAGATATGGTTGCACCCGTGGATGTGGTAATATAATGGAGTAGTTGATAGGTAAGATTATCGCTGGTGATCTCAGAGAGATCGCAAGTCGTCTATATAAGGTTGTGGTTACCCGGCCCTGGACACGTCTCGTGCCATTGCCGAGAACCTAATCATGACTGCCATTACACAATGGCAGAAAGCATGAATAGTGCAGATAATTATCAATCACACTGACTGTATTCAATTTGTGGGAGAATGTAGAGTTAAGTAGTGAATACTTAGAATTACTGGTATAGCAGAAATTCTGCATTATGTGTGTACATCGATTGTTAAAGCCTAGTTTTCTCAAGAAAAGGAACATTTCTAGACATATCCTTGATGTCATGCAGTGAAGTCCTGAGCATGTCACATCCAAGAGAATAGTTGCATTGGCCGATAAAATAAGCTCTAAAGCAAACGAAGTTGTTTAGTAATGCCAGTATTCATTGCAACTTCACTGTCTAGGATGGCAAACTATAAACGCACACTGTTTTGCTGTATCATCTAATTGCTGATAAACCTAATCAATTATCCGCCATTAGACAATTGTTATAACACACAGTCAGGTAGAGTGTGCATGAAGATTCCAACTCCTGAACAAACAGAATTCACCGAGTCTAAGTCAAGTTTGAGATCAGTCATATTGGTACTAAGTGGTATAATTCAGATGATAACCTCAGAGACAGAACACTGAGTCTGTGAACCCCGTCTTACAGGAACATGATTACCATCAGCAATCTGTACTTAGTCACTGGGAGCCTCCAGGAGTGTGTGAGTGGAGGCAGAGTGTAAACTTACAAGTGTCAATTTCAGAAGCCAATCAGACCCTGGGAGGGCATTCCAGCCGGCCTTCAGAGTAACTTGGATCTCTGATGACCTGGTCTGGGAGCATAATGGGAGTTGTTGCGATAAGTTTGAAAGCACACCAGAGCGCCGGAGAGAAATTTGGAAGCACCATTGGAGATGTTGTGATATGTTTGGGAGCATGTCGAAGTGCTGGAGAGAACTTATTGAGCGCCTGGGACTCTCTCCCAACCAATGTGGGAATCCCAAACACACTGTGAGAGATGCCTGGGTTCTTATGGATTTTCATGTTGAGGACAGTGGGCATTATCAGAGACTCTCTGGATATTCAAGAGCACAAGATTACCCTCCACAGTGAATATGATGCATGTATTGTTCATTATCAACTTCTAAATTATACTTCACTACCCAACATCTCATTCAACATTCGATTTTGTGCATTGCTATATAAGGGAACCATAGAGACTGGCGAGAGATTCAAAAATGAAAGCATGTACACCAAAACAATAACCCGGCTAAGCGATTGAATGATATCAAATGAACATCCTGTTAATCACATCCACTACCTCTCCTATCTAATCAATGCCGACAAAAGTAGGAAAGCACAGTTCTTCAACTGTGTAATAAAGCTGGAGATGCTCAATGTATTCGAGAATGACTTTGGCCTGGTGAGTGGGTGACATTCCATTCTAATGTCATAGGGTCGGATTTATGATATCTAACCAACGTTGTATTGAGATGTCAGCTAGCCAGAGAGCAAAATAGAGTTTGAACAGCAATAATTATGAATTCAGGGGATAAAGAGGTGCGCCACCTGGACAAGTGGAGTGACTGAATGGGGAGAGTACAGGGTGGACAAGGGGAGTACTGAAGGTGATAGACGAGCACTGACTGAAATAGAGGGCACAAATCCATGCCAAGGAGTACCGATGGGGATTGAGAAGCGTCTATCCTGTGGAGCAACACCCATCCAAGTGGAGCAGTAATGAAAGCGGTTATTGTGTCTGGAATGAAATAGTGGTGCTCCAATCAGAGATTGAGGAGGGTCAGCGTGATTGATGAGTGCCAACAGGCAAGGGAGGGATGGAGCCTAGAATGAAATATTGACATGCCAATCCAGGCTGAGGGGCACTGATGGGGATTGAAGAGCGCCTATCATAGCGGAGGATCACCATGGGGGGTATGAAGTGGCCAGCGATTTGTAATTGATGAGAGCAGTGGCTTCTGCAGAAAGAATATCAATCATCATAAAGGGCAAAATTAACCATAATATTCATCTTTGGAAAACATAACTGGAACCCAGTTTCCAGTCGCAGATGGAGACAGCGCACAATGAATAGCTGTGGCTGCTAGCGCTGAAGTCTGCAGAGTGAGAGGTTGAAAGAACTGAGAAGTTGCCAGCTGGCACCCCAAGCAATTGGCAGTGAAGAAAAATGGGTGGTAAATTGGATCAAGCACTTCCATTCGTGTGAAACATCATTCTTATCATCCACCATCTCTGAGTGATAAGCATCACCAAACAGGAGTTTCATAATCTGGATTCAGAAATCAGTCTCTGAGTGTAAATTCAACTAGTATCTATGATTAACATTTCGACAAGCTCCATCTGCCAATCACTCTTAAATTGTAATAGTGTTTTGTTATAACTATGCATAGTTTGGGGTTTAGTCAATGTTATATGTCCAATAGAAGAGTACAAACTTGAATAATAACACACTTATAGCTTCTTGTGTTTGCAGATCAATTTTGAGAGATTGACTACTGGGCAATTGAAACACAGGTGGTGTACATACAGAAGCACCTGCTAATATACGCTGACAATCTTGGGCTTCGATGGCAAGTCTCCAAGCTTCATCAACCATCGAGTACCTCTCATTGGAAATGATTCCCAAAGAAATCTTTGTGAACACAAATGCCTATATGAACCATTTCGCTACCTCAAATGTAGCCTTTTGATGTTGGGGAATGTTATGATCTCCACCGGCCTTTGGTTGAGGAACATTCTGGTCTTCAGTTGCCTTGGGAAGCAGGAGTGTCAGGGCAGGTACAAGGTCACCCTTGGGTTATCTGTTGATGGTTGACTTTTGGTGTTTGAGCTGAGGAGGTGCCATGGCACCGGCTGGATTTCGCAAATTTAGCAGTGGAGTGCATCCAATGACAGAATCAGCATGGTTCTGTTACTTTCACAACAGAGCCCTTGTAGTTCGTAGTGTGTTTTCATGGCGTGGCTGGCCTAGATGTGGGATTCCCTACTAGTGATCCAGATTGTTTATTGTGATATCAGGGGAGAAGGGGGATGCTCCGGGGTCATTACTCTCATCTTTGCTGCTTTCACAATCAACATCTTCATTACCCTACATCACAACCATTATAGTGGAGTCATTAGCCATCTACAACACATTACTCGAAGGCAGGGTTGGAAATTGAAACATTTGATCGCCAATCTACATTGGCTGTCATCTTGAATGCAAGTGCTCTCACAAGGTGTGCTTCTTGATTCTTCTGTGAATAGTGATTTCTCACCTGGCTGGCTATAGGTTCCATTTGAGGAAGTTGGGAAATGTAGAGACAAGTATCCATGGGTAAATATAGTATGATGTTTGATAGAATAATATGGAAATAGTGCATTGAAGTATAATACTCAGTGGAGGTGGATCAAATTAGAGGCAAGCCTGGAAAAGAGTCCAAAAGACATTTCTGCAGTTCATATTTATATTGTGGATGCTAGTGCATTCTCATGCCCTCAATCTCAAATGTAAGCTCTCTCCAATCCAAGTACACTATTGATGCAAGAATATTCCAAGAGTTGAACATGATGCACCTAATGAACTTGAGAAATTGACATGCTTTATGGCAGCAACTAACTCTTGGGGGCCGCCATATGGAGTCAGGTGAAATTCATTCATCATGATTGCCCCAGCATATGATGCCGCCAAAGGTAGTCAGTGTGCCTCAACATTCAACCTATGGTAGGTGGCTGCCAGGTATACAATTCTCGGTGTGTTGAGAATCTGCAGAACCTGGATTGAGGTTGGGGACTTTGGTAAGTGGCAAGAGTTGTAGTTACAAGGGATCAAACTGAGCATGATGTTGCTGATGTTGAATGGATATGAATCTCCAAATGTGGTATTTCACGATATGTTGTGGGCTGGAGCTTCCAGTCACCAATTGAGTCGCTAAGCGCAGACTGCCTTTCGAATTGTCTCTCTTCGAGCTCTCTTGATGTGATGGACATCCATTCACATAATCCATTTCAAGATTCAGTCTTTTGGCAGCCCAAACATACATGTTAGTTAGAATGATATTCAATCTGCATTAGAAGCATTGTAAATTTAAGCCTCTTTAAGGAAGTGTGGAATACAGGGTGAGTGGGAGTTGCCAGTCATCCACTGAGTCACCAAGCCGAAACTGACTTTTGAGATTCTGTACCACAAGCTGCATCTTTTGTATGGAGCCTGAATAATTGAAGCGATTTTAGAGATCTTAACAATGTTGATTCGAACATACTTGTGGGTCAATATCCAGTGAACTGTATTTTGGTATCACACAGGGTGGTGTATTGAAGGTAACTGTGCAGTGAATGACTTTTTCGAGAGGATGGGTTCACACAGAGCATGACAGCTGTTGCATGACTGTGTGGGCCTTCAGATGCTGCTGAAGCATAGATTCAGATATTCGCCAGGGCCCAGCGGGATCGGCCACCTGCACCTACAGTTATAGTGTCAGAAAGATGTCACTCTGTGTGTGCTGGCAGACACAGATTCAACAGCATGCAGAAAGGAAGAAAATATGGTTGGAATGAAGCAGAATGAATTGTTCAAGGGAATTGTGAACTGGATATACTATGGCTCAGAGGCACGCCTAGACTGGAATCTGAGGCTAATAATGACTGGTTGGTTGTCAAAATTGGCATTATCAATTGAATATGCATGCGGCGTCAAGTCTAAGACTATCAAACCCAACTGGACTGTGAATAAGAGGGGTGCCTGAAGTGTAATCATCAGTGAGGAAATACTCCACAGCATATTCTGTGGTTAAGACTGACATAAATGCACCGTATCTTGGGATACAACACATAGACTCGATATCGCCTAGATTGTAAATATATCCCAGGATTCTTGGCATTTGTTGTGCTGAATCTGTCAAAATAAGAATCGAAAAGTGATGGTGATTCTCCAGTACAATTGACTGCATTTCTTTTATATTGTTTACTGATTTATTGAACATCCCAAATGTTTTCATGACTTGAGTTTCCAGTGTGCCTGGATGTTAGAAGTCCTATATCATTTCGATTAACCTCAGAGGTTCAGGAGCACCTGAAATATGCAACTGACAAATAATTCAAATCCAGTCAATTCCACACTAACTATTAATAATGAAAATAAGTGGCGCCGGCTGCCTCAAATACTGTTCTCAAATTGACCAATATCTGGCATCATGGAATTTGACTTCATCAATGATTTCCTGGAATGAATTCCAATCCACTCTCCACCATTAAACCGACCCACCTACTTTTCATCACAGATATGATGGCCCAAATGAGGCAATGTTTCAGTTTACCAAATGTGTGTTTACCATTCACTTTATCTCACAATCGTCACTATAATCAACCAACACCAAATAGAACTGAACTCTAAACCACAATACTACTCTAATCCATAGAAGCACCTTATTCTTCGACTATTTTACAGCAGTTGGTGAGATTTTGTTGGTTGCATATTTTCAGAGGTGAACCTTGATTTCACAGTCCTGATGATTATGGTTCATGCTCACCGTCTAACGGAATGACGTGTCCTTGCTCCGTAAGCTGCATAATATGGTCAGCACGACACACCAGAATCCCATATAATATGCACATCAGGATATTGGATTGGATCAGCAGGCCATGTAACAGTTTCATTGGTACAACTCCAGAGAGCTGGTGAAGAGCACTCGCTCGGTTATCATAACCACTTGGTCCTGCGTTCCATAGCCATGTGTGGAACTCTGTTTTGCCCCAGCTGGACAACCTGTGCACATGCCTGGCACTGCTTGTTCAATTCCCAGAACTTCTGAGTTATTACCACATTGTTTGCTGCTGTAATATTAAGTCCAGTCCTGCACACTTTGGGTGTAGTTATGAACAAGGAGGGATTTGGTGAATATGGGAATTTGAGTTGCCTTTCAGTACGCTCATCGTTATTCATTTCTGCATACATGTAGGGAATATCCCAATATTCTGCAAAAAACTTTGTGAGCCACCAATTCAAAGATGGACTTGGCCAGGCAGAGGACAAAATTGCACCACCTTTTGAGGAGTAGGTGCATGAGGCAAGACGTGTTCATTGTTTTCAGGTTTGTGCAGGACCACCTCATCAGATGATTCATCTATGTCAGGTTTAGAATACTCCGCTGGGACATTGACAAGCACTGGCAGAACAGTGTCACATATCAATCCGACAATTGGAGATTCCACCAAACAATCAAGTGACCATTCGTTGAAATATTGCCCTGAATCCTTGTTGCCATTCCCCATGTCTCCGAATACAACAGGGAATGACGCTTGCTGCCATCTATGAACCCTCCATGCTCCAGAACGACTTTCCAAAGTGTATCTTTCCACAAGGGTCTGCAGTTTAGCTTGCTCCTCCTCAGTCCATTCAAGATTGGCCAGGCGAGCAGTGTGTTTCAGTATCTGAAGCAGTGGCTTCCCATTCGCATTTTTGGAGTCCAATGACCTCCTAATTGTGGAGGGCTTGCCAATTTGAATCATCTGGTGCACAACATTGTTTTGACCTTCGTTGTTCTCCATCAGGATGGCATACACCAAACTCCTCACCACAGAATACTGTGCCTCTGCTCCATGATTTTCCATCACCATATAATTCTCTCAATAGTCAGGTGCACCTGAAAACAGCCACATTCTCTGCTCATGCCAAGGAAATGGTGAATGGAATCCTGGTGTTGCTGTGACTTGAAGCATGAATCAAATTCCAAGATTCATGGCGATTGGCCAGCCTGCACTGATGTTCATCTTTTACCGATGAGAGTCATCAAAATTCCTCAAACTCCAAGAACAGTATCAGAGTTGGTAGTTGCTTGATGGTATCGCTCTGGATGTTATGGTATCATATGAAACAAGATGGACATTCCTGCGGTTGTCACACTCGTCAAGACTGGTGCTATGTTTGTTGTGGGTGTGATTCACATTTTCCACATCCAACAAGATCACCAGGTTGAAATTGGACGCATGTGTCATCTCATTGAAGGCACTCATGAGTGTCTCCGCCACTTCGGGCAATGTACCAACCAAGATTTGTTGAAGGGCTGAAGTGAGCGCTGGATGCCCCACAGCTGGAGTTGTCTGGATCTCTAAATGGCAGTTGTGAACTTAATTCAGTCTCTGCAGTGGATACTATTCTTGTTTTTCGCAGATAATCATGGGAAAATCATTCTAAGCCAAATTCACCCATCTGTCAAGGGTATTCACCCACAATGTTGACAGCGGCAACCCCATAACAAACTTCTCAGTCAGCAATTTGCATATCATAGCCGCTCCCAATGAGGCAAACATCTTTCCAAGGCCCATTTCGTCTGCCTCCAGTACTCCAGGCATCTCTGCATTCCAAACCCATCTCCTCACAATGAACCTTATTGCCCAAACCTGGTGCGCTAGAAACTTAGTTCCAGGTAGACCTGGAATTGAGTATGTGTTGCCAGCAACAGGGTCATCTTTCATTTGGCGAATTGGACAGTCATCCAGCAGCCTGCCTGCTTCATCCAGACACTCAGGTTTGAATTGGTTGTTGATTCAATTGGGAACAGTGCTCAATAGTGAACTGGTATTATATGGATCGAGGACCTCCATACTTTCAACCTGCTTGGGACCCTACCTTGCACATTTATCCGGAATCTTTTCGGCCTGAATGATGACTCTCAGTTGCTCCAAGGTAGGCTGTTCTGATGGGCTCATTCTCTGGCACTCCTGACATTCATTGCGATGTTCAGTATTTCACAGTCAAGCATTTGGACCCAATCAGTATGTGCAATATATTCAATTCTATTCACTCGATCAGGATGTACATTAATACTACTATTAATCTGGTTCCATCCACTGTCCTCATCCCACACTGTGTCATTTTCATCGGATCCCTCCGAAGTCTGAGTAGACTGAATAGCATTAGACATATCGAATTGTAACAAAGCTAGTGCATGATACCTCGAGCGGTTCAACAATGTGCTCTGCCTTATCCTTCCTTGTAGCTGACTTCATTTCTACCAAAAATAGTTTCAAATTGTGTCCCGGTTTCAATTTGAACCCATTAGAAAGGAAATTGTTGTACCACATCTGACCATATACAGGGTCATTTACCATTTGTCCGGTTGCATACAATCCCACATTCTCTTCATCCGATTCTTCTTGCTGCATGGTGCATTTGCATATCGCAGTCAGACAGTATGGTTCTTTTGGGCCACAATTGTTCTCAATGAAATTTCATCAGCAAAATGTATTTTAGTCACTGAGAGTCTCCAGGAGTGTCTGAGAGGATGTGGAGTGTAAACTTAGAAGCGTCAATTTCAGGAGAGTATCAGACCCTAGGAGGGCATTCCAGCCGGCCTTGGGAGTAACTGGGATCTCTCATGACTGGTACAGGAGAACTATGGGAGTGATTGTGATAAGATTGGGAACTCATCAGAGTGCCGGAGAGAACTTTGGGTGCACCTGGGAGTGTCACCGAACCAACGCGGGAATCCCAAACACAGTCTGAGAGATGCCTGGGTTCTCATGGATATTCATTCGGAGGACTGCAGGCGTTATCTAAGACTCTCTGGGTGTACACTAGCAATCTATTTCCCTCAACAGCGAATATGATGCATGGGTTATTGTTCATTATCACTTCTGAATCATACTAGCTATCATCTTCTTCGACATTGTATTTTTTGCCTTGCTACAATAAGGAACCAAAGAAAAACGCGACTGATTCAAACATAAACGCAGGTACACCGAAACAATAACCTGACCAAGTAATCGAATGATATCAATCACACATGGTGTCAATGTCATCCACTACTTCTCCCATCTCATCAGGGCTGAAGAAAGCAGTAACACACAATTCATAAACGGCGCAAAGAAGCTGGAGGCGCTCCATGAATTTGCTGATTATTTGTAGCTGGCGAGTGGATGAAATTGAATTCCAATGTCGTTTGGATCGATTTGTGATATCTAACAAAGGTGTAACGAGATGTTAGTTAGCTGCGAATCATAATGGGCATTTTAAAGGCAATATGATATATTCAGATGAGAAACTAGGAAAACAGGAGCGCAAAATCTAGGCTGAGTAGCGCCGACAGGGATTGAGGAGAGCCCATACCAGTGGAGGGGCGCCGAAAGGGGGGGTAAGAAGTGCAGAATTCCATATAGAAGCGACAATCCAGACAGAGGCACACCGGTGGGAATTGACCAGCTCCCAAGCTGAGGAAGCACGGAAAGGGGGATAGAGTGTGGAATCAAATAGAGCAGCGCCAATCTAGACAGAGGAGCACCGATGGGGACTGAGGACAGCTGTCCCAGGGGAGGAGCGCCGAATTGGGGGGGGTAAGGAGTACGGAATGCAATGTAGGAGCAACAATCCAGATCGAGGTGCGCCGGTGGGAATTGAGCAGCACGGAACAGGGATATTGCGCGCGGAATGAGATTGAATCTGCCAATCCAGACAGAGGGGATCAACGAGTGCCTATCCCAGCGGTGGAGTGCTGTACAAGAAGCCATTGACTGCAGAATGAAAGAGAAGAGAGTCAATCTAGGCTGAGGAGCACCGATGGGGATTGAGGAGCGCCTATTCTACAGGAGTTGGGCCGAAGGGCGGTATCAAGCGGCCCACAACTGTGTGATTGATGAATGCAGTAGCTTCGGGAGTACAATATCTCACAGGGGATGGGCATAATGTACCTGAATATTCATCTTGAGAAAACATAACTGTGGACTTCTTTCCACTGGCATATTCAGAGAGCGCAGAATGAATAGCTGCGGCTACCAGTGCTAATTTCCGCGGAACGAGAGGTTGGAAATACAGGGATGTCTTGGCTGGCGCCCCAAGCTATTGGCGGTGAAGAAAAATTGATTGTAGATTAGATCAGGCACTTCCATCAAAGTGAACCATGATTTCTTTTCATCGATGACCTTAGAGAGATATGTATCATTTCACACGCGCTCCTTAACTTGGATCCGGAGCTCTCTCTCAGAGCGCAAATCCAACTGGAATCTCCAGACAACAGTTCGACATGCCCCATCTACCAACTGTCCTTGAATGGTACATATCTTCAATTTTAAATATGTATATTTTGGGGCATAAGTCAATATTGTAAATCTGATAGGGAAGCATTAAACAGATTCCAAGACTTACAGGTTCTCGTGTTTGCGGATCGATTTTGAGAGATGGACCACCAGGCAATTGACACACAGACGGTGTACCTGCAGGAGCACCTGCAAATGCTCGCTGACGATCCTGCGCTTCAATCGCACGTTTCCAAGCTTCTTCAACCATCCAGTAATTGTCATCAGATAAGATTGGCCAAGGAGTCTTCGTGAATACAATTGCCTCCATGAATCTTTTCACTACCTCAAATGTAGCCTTTTGGTGTTGGGGATTGTTCTGATAAGCACTGGCCTTGGGTTGTGGAACATACTAGTTTCCACTAGGCTGGAGTAGCGGCAGCGCCTGGGCAGATGTTGCACAGTCAGACTCGGCTAATTTATTGAGGAGGGCTGACCTTTGGCGTTTGAGCGGTGGTGGTGCCGTGGCCCCAGCTGGATTTCGGGAATTTGGAAGCGGAGGGCATGCAATGACAGTATCGGCATGGCTGCGTTGCTTGGGCAGTGGGACCCTTGAAGTTCATAATGACATGTCCTGGTGCACCTGGCCTAGAGGTAGGACCTCCTGTTGGTGATCCAAATCGTCTTCTTCAATATCGGATGATACGGTGAACTGTCCAGTGTCCTCACTTTCGTCCTCACCAATCTCCGGATCGGTATCATCATCCTGATTCAGTATTGTAATCGGGGACATTGGTCATCTGCAATATGATGCATGACTGCAGATAGGGGAAGACAAACATTTGATGGACAATGATGATTGGCTGCTTTCTTGAATGCGAGAGCTCTCTCGAGGTGTGCTTCTTGATTCTTCTGTGAATCGTGATTCCTCACCTGGCTTGGCGTAGGTTCCATTTGCTGTAATGAAGACAGAAAGTTGGGGAATGTGGGAGAGAGTGTATAAGTGGTAAATACAAGATTAAGTGCAATTGAATAACAGGAAAAAGATTGCAAGAAGTTGCACATAGTGGAGGATGATGCAATTCGAGGCGCGCCATGAGGGGCTCAAGAGAGATGACTTCAATAGTTCATATGTATATTGAGAATGGCAGTCCAGTGATGCGATTTCCGATATTGTCAGGTGCAATGGAAATGATGGATTCCTTGTCAGGTGCGCCGGATCTGCTGGAATCCTATGCCGAATGTTAGCATCTCCTATCAACAACACTCTGTATGGATGTGATAATTAGAGGTTGGCTGAAGCCAACGCACATAGAATAGAACCAGACGCACCGCACGAAATCTCGCGACATTAACTAACTAACTCTTGGCGCTGGCCTAATGGAGCACTGAGAACCTGAATGAACACATGTGCCCCTGCATATGACTTCTCTAAACATAGTAATTATGCGTGAATGTTCGAGCATTTGAGGTTACCGCATGGCATAGACTTGGTGCAGCTTTGAGCATCCACTCAACTCCGACAGATCTGGGACCTGGAGAGTGATGGCTGAGTTGCCAGGGTTCATACTGAGTGTGTTATGGATCGAGGAGAAATATGAATCTCCGTATGTGGTATATCCCCCGGCAGGACACACGTATTTTCAAGATATTGAATTGTATTAGGATACTGTAGCTAAGTTAGCACTTGATAGGGCAATATCGTAAGCATAAATTCCCTTTCATGCGTGCATCTTTGCTGTATATGCAGAATATCCTTCATACCAATGTTACAGTTAATGGAGGAGGGACGGAATTTTGTACACAAAGGAGAGATACAGGTGTAGAGAAAGAATGGTAAGGTACGATGGACAATTCAGGGGACATCTTATCAATTCAAGCACTCGTCGATGCCAAGATTGCTAACCAATGGGACATAAATACCCACTCACATTATGATTTTGCACCTAATATCGAGTAAGTTGCACACTGTTAAATGACATATTCATTGTGAGTCTCACCACTACGATGTTGACTTGAAATAAATTTTGGGGATGAATGCTATCTGCTACAATGGTATGAATGCATAGTAAGATGTCATCTCTCAGCGGGCAAAGGAATGATGATTGAATGCATGCAGTTCCGGGAATTGAGGTGCACTGAAGTTTGAATGGTTATACTTGGATTGAATGGCTGGGATTGCAAGCTCACCTTACTCTGATAGTTAATGGCACTCTTCGAAGCTGTCTTTTCTTAACTCGAAGCTTTCAATACTGTCTCGTCGAACTCCTCGCATGATGGAAAACGATCAAAATAATCTATTTTCAGATATGAGTTATGGCGGCCCACACATAAATTTAGACAGAATCGAGTGAAGCATTCAAAGCATTGAGAACTTTGGCCTCTTTGAGGAAGTGTGGTACGTGGGTGATCGGGAGTTGCCGGCCAGCTTGCAGAGTCGCAAAGTAGAATCTGTCTTTTGAGATTCTCGCTCTCATGCCCCAGCTCTTTTGACGGAGCCCGAACTTGCAGAAGCTATTTTAGGATTTCCAAGGATATGTCCAAACATAATTGAGTTAAGTGTGGTAACTAATTGGCTAGGTCTGGGCATGTGTGGTTTAGTTCGGCAGGGCTATCTTCCTCCAATTGACAGTTGACACAGAGCTGTCCGTTCAAGGCCCTTTAGCAGCGGCCTTCACATGCCGATCAAGCATAGATTCATAGATTAGAAGAGGCGGAGTGGGATGAGCCGCCTGCACCTAAACGTGAAGTATCTTGATAGGTGATGCCCTGGGTGCACAGCGTCCACAGATTCAAAGTCGTAGAAAACATGATGAGAATGAAGATAAATGAAATATAATATGCACTATAAACGGGGATACATGCGCTTCGGTGGCTTATTTGTCACTCTTGAGGCGTGCCTGGGCTGGAATGATACATCCAGAATGAGTCGCAGCATGTCAAAGTTGGCTTCATACAAATCCAATAACATCTTTCTGGACTGGATTGCAGATCTCAGTTGTGCCTGAACTTCCATCATAGGCCAGGAAATAGCTGGAGTCCCATTATAACAGATCCAGCACAGGATATTCGCCAATCATATTTGGCAATAAGACAGTCTAAGCCAGATTGAGTACTTGGGGCAGAATATGAGACACGGCGCGATTATTCCTGGCAAAGCCACAGCGTTTGCTGGCATCTGATCGAAGTTCAGGTGCACCATGGAGTCCTGCCTACATATCGTTATCATCAATTGATCACTGCATATTTGCCAATCATAGTGGCAATCAAGACAGTCTAAGCGATATTGAGTACTGGTGTCAGAATATGTGACACCGGCTCACATATTTGTGCCAAAGCCGCTGCTTTTGCTGGCCTATGATCAAAGTTCCGGTCTACCGGAGAATCCTGGGCGTATCGTTATGCCAGATCCAGCACAGCATAATTGCCAATCCCATTTGGCAATAGAGACTGGCAATGCCATATTGGGACTTGTGTCAGAATTTGAGACAAGGGCTCGCTTATTCGTGGCATAGCCGCAGCTTTTGCTGGCATTCCATAGAAGTTCAGGCTCACCTCAGCCCAGCATCCTGGAGTGTCGGATACTGAGACACATGTCGGGTGTTCATGGCGAAGCTGTAGCTTTCGCTGGCAGACAGATCCTGAGAATGCTCCGGTGCACCTGAAATTCATTTGAATGCAAGGAACTTTTGCAGCGTTGCCGGCATCAGCGAGCTGATGCCTCGTATCCAGACACAGCAACTTAAAATTGCCAAGACTGACTGCATTGCCAAATGGGATTGGCAAATTTTGAGCACTCGATCTTGCGTAATGAGATTCATGATAGATGCTGACGATTCTCAGGTGTACCTCAAAGTTGTTGAACTATGCTTGTTTCAATCCTTTGTTTTTGAAATGCATACGTGGCCTCAGGTTTCCTGTGCACCTCAAATTCGCAACTGATGTATGATTTGAAGACCCTCACTGCATTATTTTCAACATTCGACTCACGCCATTAAACTTGAGATTGGCTAGCCAGGAACTTTCAATGTAGCTTATGTATTGACTTCATCTAATGTTGGTCATTAATACTAATCAAGAACACCAATGAAATCCCACGGTAGCCATTACTGATTTCACACAACAATTCCAATATCAAACTTTGATTCACTTCAAAATGATAGAGAGACAGGATTTCTTTATGCAGTATAGTGTGCCTTCCAAATGATCTTTTTGACTATTTGTATCAGTTAAGAAGATTATGGTGGTTGAAGTTCTAAAGAGGCGAACCTTGATAATGTGTCCCAACAATCTAAGATGATGGTTCATCAGACTGCAATAAGGTGTCTCCACTCTCTGTCAGGGGCTGTGTATTGTCCTCACCAGACTCCAGAATCCAGGAAATGGTCGTCATCGTGATGTTCGGTCGACTCATTGAGCCATGCAAGACTCTCATATGGGCCACCCCAGAGAGTTGATGGAGATCACGTGTGCGGTTATCATAGCCACCAGGACCCGTATTCAGTAACCAGGTGTGTGGTACTCTGTTTTGCCCTAGCCGGACAACTTGTGAAAATGCCTGCCGCTGCTGATTTAATACCCAGAGTTTCTGAGTCATTACTCCATGGTTTGCTGCTGTAAGATTTAGGCCTGTCCCGCCCACATTGGGTGTAGTTAGGAATACAAAGGGATTTTGTGACTCTTGGAATCTGAGCTGAATTTCTGTGCGTTCATTATTGCCCATTTCTGCATACATGTGGAATATGTCCAAATGATCTGCAAAATACTTGATTAGCCACCACTTCAGCTGACGAAATTGGCCAGGAAGAGGACAAAATAGCACCGCCGTTTGTGGAGGTGCACTGGGGAGTGCATTGTCATCTCTCACTTGTTCTGGAAGAAGCGCGTCTCTTGATGTGTCGTCTTGGTCAGGTTCGGGATACTCCGCAGTTGTGTTGAGAAGCATTGGCAGAAATTCCTCTCTGGGCCATCGGAAAATGAGAGAATCCACCCAAGTATCGAGGGGCCATTCATCATGCAATTGTCCACAAACATCATTGTGATCCTCCGTGTCTCCCAACACTAATGAAAAACATGCAAGCCACCATCTATGAACCCTCCATGCTCCGGAAGAACCCCGCGCCATGTCTCTCTCCACCAGGGCCTTGAGTTTTGCTTGCTCTTCCTCAGTCCACTCGAGATCAATCAGGTGTGCATTCTCCATCGGTATCCGAATGAGTGGTTTTCCATTGGCTAGTTTCGGTTCTGACCACATCCTCATCATCCGAGGCTTTGGAATCTATATCATCCGGCGGGCCGCATCCTGTTGAGCTACTTTGTCTTCCGTCCGGATCCCATGCATCGAACTCTTCACAGCGGAATACAATCCCTCTGCACAATCTTTTTCCTTCAATGTATCATCCGCTGGATCTTCAGGCGCACCTGAAAACAGCCACATCGTCCGATAACACCAGTCAGATAGTGAAGGGAATTCCGGTGCAGCTGTGACTTGAAGTGTGAATCCAATTCTCGCTTTCATTGCAATTTTGCAGCCCACACTGTTTTTGGTCTTGTACCGATGGGACTTATCAAAAATGCCAAAACTCCATGCACAGTATGCGAGTTGGCTGTTGCTTGATGGTTTCGCTCTGGATGTAAACGTATGATATGGAACAAGGGGGATATTCCATCTGTTTTCCGGCTTGTCAATACTGGTGTTTGGATCCCCGTGGGTATGATTTGCATTTTCCGCGTGCAACGAGTTCATGAGCTTGAAATCAGTTCTGTATGTCATCTCATTGATGACACTTCTGAACATCTCTGCAACTCCAGGCATTGTCACCACCAGGATTGGTTCAAGGGCTGATGTAAGCGCTGGATGCCCCTGCAGTGGTGTTGTCTGGATCTCATTGAGGCGGCGGGGCACTGAATGCTGTCTCCGCGATGGATACCGCTCCCGTTCTTCATTGATGATCCCGGGAAAGTCATTCTGTGCCATATTCACCCACTCGTCAAGGGTATCCCCGCACAAAATTGCAACTGGTAACCCCATTACCACTTTCTCAGTCAGCAGTGTGCATATCATTGCTGCTGACACCGAGGTGAAAGTCTTACCAAGACCCACTTCATCCGCCACCAGCGCTCCTGGCATATAAGAATCACCAACCCACATCCTCACAATGCACCATGTGGCCGAAACCTGGTGGGCCAAAAACTTCGTTCCGGGCAGGCCTGGAATAGAATACTCCTGGCCTGGGACATGGTCCTCTGTTGATTGGCGAATCGGAAGGGCATTCAGCAGCCTGACTGCCGCACCCAGACTATGGTGTTCAAATTTGTTGTTGATTGTATTGAGAACAGTATTCAATACTGAAATTGAAATATCTGGATCGAGGACCTCCTCACCATCCTCCACTTGCTCTGGAACTTCCCTTGCACTGTTCTCTGTTTTGTTTTCATCCTCAATGATCTCTTTGAGTTGCTCCGATGTAAGCTTGGAAGATGGGATCATACTCCGGCGCACCTGAAATTCATCTCAATGTTAGGTTTTTCACAGTCATGCAACCATTGCAACAAATGTTTGTGGATGGAATATAATCAATTCTATTCTGTCAATCAGAACTTACATTAATACAAGTATCATTCTCTTGCCCACCGTCCTCCTCCCCCTCCTCTCTTCCACCCTCTTCTGAACCTTCCAAAGTCTATGCATAATGATTAGCAGTTGCGCACATCAAACCTTAACACGGCTAGTGGGGATTACCTTCGCTCGTCTAATTATGTGCTTGGCAATCTCGTTCCCTGTAGCTCGCTTCATTTCTACGAAGAATATTTTCGGAATGTGTCCAAGTTTGAACTAGAAAGCATTTGAAAGGCAACAGTTGTACGAAATCTGCCCCAATATGGGGTCATTTATCATTTGCCCGTGTGTATATGATCCCATGAACTCATCATCCAATTCATCCTACTCCAGGGTGGACTTCAACTTCGAGGTTAGAATGTATGGCTCTTTCGGGCCTCCGTTTTTATTGATGAAATCAATCAGCTCCTCCCAGTGCCTCACATCTGTATATGAGGCTAGGAGTTGTTTGGGGGCTAGCACCATATTCTTGCCATTCGACACCCAGCAAATCACAACGATGAACAATGTATTTGGCAACTCTGGGAGGTTACTTCTCACCTTGTTACCCGCGCGCTCACCCAGATCCGTCACCAGTCGCTTGTTTCCTCGTCATCCCTTTTTCCTCTCCTCCCAAATTTTGCTTGCACATTTGTTCAGAAACATCTCCACCCACTGCCGATGAATCCATTCAGCATTATCGAAATTATCCAACGGCTGCCAGTCCTCGAATGTCAGAACAAAATCTGCAACCGCTGTCTCCCAATGCAGGGGTCGATCATGAAGCTGATTCAAATGGTTCTGCCCGCGGATAATTGATCGATGCTTCTTTTCTTAAACACAGCCACCCATACTTTCTTCCACTTGTTGAACGCACTGAAGTTGGCCTGCCCTATCCGTTAGGCAAATTGCTTCAAGGAGAAGTCAGTTTGCCTCAGGCTGATTGGGGGTTTGCCCTCAGCACCACCCAAGTCCGATGAATCGTCACTCTCATCATCTGCATCATACTCGTCATAGGAAATCTCCGGCAATGGGGGCAAGTTCGCAATCCCTGCGACATCTGTTTTCCGCTGTTCCGCTGGTGGCTGGAATCTTTTCTTTGGGAGGCTAATTGGCGGTCTGCCAGGTGTGCCGGAAGGAGGTCCAGATGGAGGAGGAGAGCTGGAAGATGTCGGCAGATGGACTGGATTGTCTCCCAGCGGTCCCGAAGGCACCCTCGGTGCACCTGGAGTTGACAGCCCTTATTCTGGAATCCGCAGAGGGGGGGAACATTTGAGATCCACAATAACCACCTTGGTGGACGTCATATCTTGGACATTGTGGCCCATAAGTTGGAAATCCTTGGCGGGCGCTGGTGGTTTGTTGCGAACTAGGTGTCATGTTGAATGGAGAATGGCGATAAAACTGCGGAGTGCCTGGAAATGGCTGCTGTGCAAGAGGGTAACCATACGCCTGCGGCGGATGACATTGATTGGTGTGTTCACCAAGTTGACTGTCTTTGCCAGGGGCAGTTCGTAAACTATTATCCGATGATTCTGAATTGTCGTCATCGCGTTCTTCCGAGGCAAGTAGGCCACCCGGTGGTGCCATATTTGCTGTCTTTGGTGGAGATCCTTTCGTCGACATCCTCTGTGATGAAAGATGGTGGTAATCTACTATAGAAGCGAAATGTGATGTAGAATAAATCGGAGTATGGTTGAGTAAATTGCAGGTAGCAGTGACCTTCGGTGGAATGGAGGGCTTGTTATATCCCACTCTGTTGTCACGAACTGTCATGTTTCACTACTCCCTTGATCTGTGAATCCAGCCCGGCTGAGAGAAAGAAACCATAATCACACACATCTCGCTTGCTTTGTTATATGCTTGAATTTGTATACTAGGATATTGGATAGATGCTCACCTTTGTACGCTTCCATGACTTTAGAGGTCTTTGAAGGGATATAGAAGGGATATGATATGATATCTCCAGGAACCCAACAAGAACTATATCCAGTTTGAAGGTTAGCACGACAAGGAATATTACACCTAAGTTGTGCATGTTCGACCTTTCTACCACATTCAATAGGTGGCCTTTGAGTCGAGCAGCAACAGTGATTCTTCCTATTGAGCTCCTTGTCTCAACATCATTTTCTCCTCAGGATCCACACTCCAGTCGAGGATCGTTACTCGAGCAACCATCTTACCAGCCTATCAGTTCTCGATGATCATTGCGCGGGCATACAGCCAGCTAGGAAACTCACCTATTCATTGTAATGAGACAATCTGCCATCATTATCAGCTGCTCGGAGGCTCGAGCGTAGGGTATAACCCACTATACCGCAATGATGTAGCATAAGGCCCATCGTGGTGATTGCAGTGATGAGAAAAGAAACCTTCTAATCTCTGCTAACAATTTTCTGCGGATGATGTGCATGATTATTGTGCACAATACGATATATTCATCCTGGTTTATGAAGAAAACTGATCGTAAGTTGACTATATGATACCCCTCCCCTGCATTTGGCGCAGTGCGATGCGGCTGTGAATGTGATACCCTAACCTGAATTAGCTCGCGTTCAAACCAATACTGAGGGTCTAAATCACCCCCTGAAGCATCATCGAGATTCATCTGAATACATGTTCAGTAACCATTCCTCGCATATGCCCAACACTTGCTGGAAGCACGTTATGTGCCTTCTTTGCAAAAAGAAAATATTCAACGAGAACCGAATTGAGGCTCACTCTCAACAATATCACCCAATATCGATGAATGAAGGGCTTTTACCTGAAGGGATTATACCACCTGCACGCTGGGATCGACCCGAGCCATCATGGTTCAACTTCAGTAGGTGCACCTGAATGACCATTGATGAGCTAGTCAACTAATGATCCACACATAGAAAATGTACCTGGTGTACCACCACCTGAAGATACTCCTGACGAAGAAACTATAGAACCCCAGAAGCCTGATCTGACATGTACCCCTGATCCAACAAAGACAGTGGCTCATAGGCAGGTAGTTGGAGTGGAAAATGCAGGTGGGAAAGCATATGGCAAACCAACTGGATTGTACAATAAGCATCGCAAGTACTCAGAACAATGGAATCCATGGCATACATATCGGTCAGCACACGACTTTCAACAGGATCAATCCTTCAGCCAGCACACGAAAACGCGGATCGATCAACATCTCAGGCATGGACTGGACAACTTCAAATTCGAAGCATTCCAATCAGCGGATGCCCTGCGACAGCTCCTCTCTGAACTTGATTTTGGGCTCGGCAATGATCATTGGATTGAAGATCATTCACATATCTTCGGAACATTATAATACAAGGATATTTTCAAATGTATTCAGTTCCTTTTTGAACATCTCCCATTGCAGGGGCACCTTGATTTTGAACTGGTGTGGCTCACCTACTCGGAAAACGGCCGAATATCCAGTGTGACGAACACTGGCGATTGGTGGTGGGATACGGAAGATCAGCTTCCTGCCAGAGCGACAATTGTGGCAGTCATTTGTGCATCCGACAAGACTCACTTGACAAATCGTTCGGGGGATCAGCATGCCGGGCTGCTCTATTGCAGAATTGCTAATATTGAAAAGATATCTGCTGGACACCAAAAAGCGCCCCTGGATTCTCGTTGGGCTGGTCCCATGTCCCCTGGAAGGTGCCAAAAATACTAACGAAGCATGGCATTTTGCGGTTGGAACAGTGCTGTCCCAGCTCCAGAATTTTGACATAACTGGTCCCGGCTGGAAATGGAATTGTGCTGATGGATTCCAGACACAATGTTATTCTCTTTTGCGTGCCTGGGTTGGGGATTATCCACAGCAAGTCATGATTCCTCAAGTCTCATATGGCTCATGCCCGATGTGTGAAATTGCTAAAGGTGTGCCCATGGGGCATTCCACTTTTCAACCACTCGATACCTCAAGAGATCAGCATGTTTAATCGCCGGTTTTGGATGAAACTAATATTGATGTTCTGCACACTCTTGGTGTTCATGAACTCCGCAGCCAGTTATGGCAATACCCGCGCTGTAATGTCCATCGCCTTTGGTAGCCTGATGAATTCCATCAGCTGGTCCTGGGTGTAGTTAAAGGCTTATTGCACTGGCTGGTAAAATACCTGAAAGCTAGAAATGTCAAGGATCAATTGGACAATCAATTGACATCGGTACCACAATATCCAGGCCTCCAGTGATTCTCTAAACCATTCTATTCGGTGCAAAGCAGCTCCTGGCAGGGCAAAGAGATCTGGGGCATGATCAGAACACTGGCATTGAATTGCGCTCCAATTCTTGACTGCTCCAAGGATGATGGGAAAACTGCGGCGGAAACAGCCTCCGATGAAATGGCAATGGGAGCAGTGCAGGCATTATGGGAATTCTCTCTACTTGTTAGCTAACAAAATCACTCTGATCTATCCCTCACAGCACTAGAGGATGCATTGAAGCCATTTTACAAGGAGAAGGGTGCATTTCGAGGACAGAAAATGTCAAAGTCTGGGATGGCCAAAGTAGATGAACAGTTGGCAACGGAATCCCATCAGTTACGAGATCAAAAGATTGATAAACTTCGTGTTGCGATGGAGGTTCAGGTGTATTGGGCTCAACAGGTTCCTACCCCAAAAAGATGGCAATTTCAGGTGCGCCTGAATAGTGCCCGACAAGGGGCAACTGAATGGTCCGATGCTTATCGGCAGAGGGCAAAAAAGCCATTGGAGTGCGAAATCCATCAGGTGACACCTGCTAAATGTAAGCTTTTCGATATATCATTCCAACATCATGAGCGACAACTCTTCCAGGAAGTTGGGACTAAGGCAACCGGTTCCAGAAGCACAGTCGCCAAAGAACTTGCCCAAAAGTAGACTTCTACAGAAGAAGAAGTTTACAGGGTGGCACACATGACCTCCGACAAGCGTGTGGAATTTCAGGTCAGTCTATCCAATGCTGAGACTAAAGCCACCACCCAGAGTATCACTGATATGGACCGCGTTGTGAACCAGCTGGAGAGATAGATTTATGGTATCACATCGAATGAGCAGATGCAGTTCAAGATGGAATTCCCCAACCGCATGATTGAGTTTGAGGGTTGGTGGAAGGCAATTGGCAATCAGGAGCTCCGGGAAACCATCAAACAGCATGTAATTCATTTCGGATATCCAAACATGCATCATGTGAGCCATATATCAGAGTCAATTTGGCCCATGGCTTCTGGCGACAATTTCACTGCCTATATTTCTGAACGGCGACATATTGGCAATGTGCACGAGGCATATCGATCTACCAACCAAGTCAATGACATTCGACAGATGCTCCAGCACAACGACCAGTGTGCCGGACTGGACAATATGGAGGAGACACTGTGGTATCTCCCCCTTGAAGGCTGGTATGATATTGACTCTGGAAAGATTTTCAACCTACTATCTGCTGCCGATATCCGGCGATATTCTTGCAGAGCCCATCTTTCATGCCGCCAGAATTGTCAGGACGAGCCATTTATCAGACCTGTATCACAACAGGTACATCATTTGAGAGAAACGCATGTCCGCGGATGGTGCAGAAGTATCAAACTAACCTCACTCCGAGATGCAGCAAAAAATTTCGGATTTCCCAACTATGGACAGCTATTCCGTGCACAAATTGATGAGGACTGGGGACACAAATTTGTGGACTGGCGCTCGGATATGATCAGAATATACTCATTGACAGTATATTTATTACACTCCAGAATGGGCTGTCGTACAACCATCAACCGTTTCACTGCCCTCTATCTGTTGAGCGTCTAGGACTTGATAGCAAGGTAGAATATACCAATGCCAACCAAGGGATCATGCCTGAATCTCATAACATCTGGGTTCAATATATAGAAAGTGACCTCGGTAACACTTTCCAAGGCCGAGTTCCTTCTGTTCCTGTACTGTACTTCAGCTGGACTCCACAGAATCAGATCCTCCAATTTCAGGAGCTCCTGCTCGCCGGGAAAACAATAACGACCTTTGCTACGTGGTGCAAGCAGACCCAACAATGGTTATTACGTCCTCAAGGTCAAGACTATGCGGTGGCGATTTCAACAAAGTACAAAGATCTGCATGGTCGGGCTGATTGTGTTGACGGGTTCATCTGGGTTATCAAACAGACTGTTAAGATGCATATTGTACATGTCAGAGCAATTGTTGGACCAGCACATGTGGTGCGAGACAACGCTGCATCAGATAGAATCGATTGTGTATGGCCTGTAAATAATCATGTCGATTTTGATACCTACTGGACTGTATATCAAGTTACAGTGCCTGATTCAAGGTGGGCAGGAGGAAGAGAGTTAATGGAATTGTACTCTGTGATATCAACATTATACTCATCACTCCCGGAGAGTATGGCTCCTGATTCTCATGGTGCACCGGAATACTCTTGGAGATGCAGCCAATACTCCCAATCGCTCCGAAATTTGCACATTCTAATAGTTTGATTTTGTACCATTTAGATGACAACTATACACTCTTGAGGATATTCTTGTATTGTGATTGACAACTTCCAGAGCATTGAGGAGCACTGGTGAAGTACTCTCGGAGCACCTGAGAGCACATCACCCTGCATTCAGTCTATATGGGAGCATCTGGCAGCATCTGGCAGCATCTGGCAGCATCTGGAAGGATCAGTGTGGCTGTTCAGAGTTGCTGAGTTGTTCAGTTATGACTTCCAAACCATTTTACATTTTGCTGATGTAATCGTCACTTCCCAGTGCGTCACATTTGTGTACGATCCCAGGGGTTGCTTGCCAGATGTCTGGTCATTGTCATTGTTCGTCACCTGACAAATCACAATCATGAATGTTGAATTATAGCATCCCTGGGAGGTGGCCTCTTGCAGGTTTGCTTGCACACTGTCCCAGATCTGTTGCCGATCACTTGATCTCGTACCTCCTGTTCCTCCTCACCTCCCAAACCTCGTTTGCATGGTTCTGCAAGATCATCGGCATCCACCGTCACCGAATCCACTTAGCATTATCAAAGTTTTCCAATGTCAGTCAGATCTGACAACTCAACAAAACATCTGCAACTGCTGTGCCACTGTGTAGGGGTCAATCTCGAAGCGGTTTGAACCAGTTCTACCCCCAGAAAATGCACCAACACTTCTTCTCGAGAAACCCAGCCACCCATACATTTTTCCCCCTGCAAAATGTACTAATGTTGGGCTGCCCCAGCCTTTCGGTAAATTACATCAATATGAGTTTGGTAAGCTTCAGACTGATTGGGACTCTGCATTGGGTACCATCCATGTAAGATGAATTGTTGCGTACATTATCCGCATCTTATTTGTCATGTGAATGCACTTGTAATCGGAGAAAATCAGCAATCCCAGCAACATCTGTTCTGAGCAGTTCTGTGGCCAGCTGGAATTGTTTTGTTGGGAGGTTCAATGGTAGTCTCCCAGGGAAGCCGGAGAGTTGAACAGGAGGAGTCGAGCCAGACGATGTTGGCCGACTGACAGGACTGTTTCCACATGGTGCTGGAAGCACTCGAGATGCATCTGGAGGTGACTGCCCCTGCCCTGTGAATTGCTGTGGAGGGATCATTTGACGATCACCATAATCTCCTTGGGGGAAATCTTATACTTGCCATGGTGGCCTATAACTCGAATACCTTTGGGTTGCATGGGAGCTTGGTTGTGTGCATTGAGTCATATTGGATAGGGCAAAGTGGTAAAACTGGGGAGCGCCTGGACATTGTGGTTGCTGAGGAGGATTACTAGTATACCCCGGTGGTGAATGAAACTGATTCATGGGTTCTCTGAATTGAGAGTTTTTGTTTGGTGGTTTTCCAGGATTGTTATCTGATGATTCCAAATTGTCATTGGGGCGTTGCTGCGAGCCAAACAGGCCACCTGTCGGCGCCATATTGGTTGTGTTTGGTGGAGATCTGTTTGTTGACATTGTATGTGAACACAAGATGGTCGTAAACGAACGATGGTTGTAAACAAATATCGATGTGTAATTTAGAATAACCTGGAGTATAGTTGAGTATATTGAAGGTAGCAGTGACCTCCAGTGGAATTGAAGGCCTCTTAAATACTCTATTTGTCATGAATTGTGGTATTTTACTGCACCTTTGATTCATGAATCCCTGTGCAGAAAATGAAAACATAATCACACAAATCCTGCCTTCCCATGTGATACACTCGCATTTGTTTCATAGGATCTCGGATAGAAGCTCCCCTTTGTTCGGTTCATGACTGTAAAAAGTCCTAGAAGTGGTCTGATATGATATTCTCCAGGAATCCAACACGAACTATGTAGAGTTTTGAGGCGAGCACAACTAGGAATTTCACATTCAAAGTGTGCATGTACAACCTGCAACTCAATTCAATAGGCGGCCTGTGAGTCAAGCAGCAACAGTAATTGCTTACTATTGAGCTTCTTTCTGTAAAACTTTGTTGTCTCCTCAGGATCCACCCACAGGTCAAGGATCATCATGGAAGAAAACATCCTACTAGCCTATCAGTTCTGCATGATCATTGAGCAGGAATGAAGCTAGCTAAGAAACTTACCAATCCATTCTGTGAAGCCGATGGTATACTTCATTATCTGCTGCTCAAGGCTCGAGCATGGGTATAACTGGCCCAATGCTCAGGTGACGTAGTAAATATCATGGCCGATGCTATGGTGACTTGATTTGACTGCTCCCATACATGTGATTGCGTTTGATGTGATTGTGAAAGTTATTTGCTAACCTGCGTTAGCATGCTTTGAAACAAACATCGGTGAGGCTCAGATCCAACAACAGACAATCCCCCACAGAGCATCATCGAGATTTGTCAGAATGCTGAGCATTTCTCTAATCTGGTCAATACTCGCCAGGAACGTATTAAATGCTTTATTTACAAAATGAAATTATTTGACAAGAACTGACTGGAAGCTCACTATTGTTAATATCACCCAATGTAGATAAATGATGGGCTATTACCTAATGGGATTCTACCACCTGCAGGCTGGGATCACCCTGAGCCATCATGGTTTGACTTTAGTAGGTGCACCTGAATGGCCATCTACAAGCTGTCAACTACTGATCTACCCAAAGATAATGGATTAGATGCACAACCACCTAACAATACTCCCAGCAAAGAACCTACAGACCCCCAGGATTCTAATCTCACCTGTACCCCTAATCCAATCAAGACACAGACTCATAGTGAGGTAATTGGAGTGCACAATACAGAGGGGAAAGTGTATGGCAACGCAACTGGATTATACCACAAGCATCACAAGTACTCTGAACTATGGAATCCATGGCATCCATGTTGGTTTGCACATGACTTTCAGCAGACTCTATGATTTAGGCAGCATACAAAAATGTGGATAGATCAACATCTGAGGCGTAGACTGGACAACAAAAGATTTGAATGATTCCACTTTGGGGATTCCGTCCGATAGCTCCACTTAGAACTTGATGTTGGTCCAGGTGATGATAGTTGTATTGAAGATAACTCACATATCTTTGGAACATTGTATTAAAAGGATGCTTCGAAATATGTCCAGTTCCTCTTTGCTGACCTCCCATGTCAGACGCACCTCAATTTGAAAACAGTGAGATTCACCAACAAAGAGGGGTGTCGAATCTGCAGCATGATAATCACGAGCGATTGGTTGCAGAACACACAGGACCTATATCCTGCTGGCGCGAAGATTGTGGCATTCATTTTTACATCCAACCAGAATTTCCTGACCAATTTTTCGGGTGATCAGCATGCCTCACCGCTGTATCTCATGGCGATAATATTGCAAAAGATATCTGCCGCATACGTAAAAAGTGCGCCTTGGGTCTCATTTGGCCAATGTCAGGTCCCTTGAAAGGTGCCTAAAACATTGACGAAGCATGCCATTAAGTGCTTGAACCTGTCCTGTTTCAACTTAGGCATCTTGACATCACCTCCCCTCCCTTGAAATGGGATTGTCCATATGGATTCCAGAGAGAAAGTTACACTCTGTCAGATGCCTGGGATAAGGATAATCCAGATCGGGTGATGGTTACGTGAGTCTCATAATGCTCATACCCGATGGGTGACATTTCAAACGCTTCACCGATGGGGCATTCCAGTTGTCAACCACTCAATAGCTCCTGAGAGCTGCATGTTTACTCAGAGCTGCTGGAAGACACACATATTGATCCTCTGCACACTCTAGGTATCCACCCTATCTGCAATCAGTTCTGGCAATACCCTCTCTACAATGTCGACTGGCATTGGCAGCATCATGAATTGTGTCAGCTGCTGCTGGGTTTCGTTAAGGACTCATTGCACTGGCTGCTCAAATATCTGAATTGTAGAAATGTCGAGGATCAATTCGATAATTGATTCACATCGGTACCACAATATTCTGGCTTCTAGCCCTGTTCTCAACCATTCGATTTATGGAACAGCGGAACCTGGAAACGTAAAGAGTTACAGAGAATAATCAGAACACTAGCATTGAATTGCGATCCAATTCTGGTCTGCTCCAAGGATTACAGGAGATCTGGTGTGGAAACAGCCGCTGATGAAATGGTAATGGGAGCGGTGTGAGCATTATGTGAATTCTCTGTCCTTGTTAGCCAACAAAATCAATCAGATCTATCCCTCACTGCACTAGATGATGCACTGAAAGCATTCCATATGCAGAAGGGGATATTTCAAGAACAGAACATGTCAAAGTCTGTGAAGGGCAAAGTGGATGATCAGTTGGCAAAAGAATCCCATCAGTTATTGGAACAAAAGATTCATAAGATCAGTACTGCAAAGGCGGTCCTTGTATATGGGGCTGAAAATGTTTCCACAACATAACAGAGAAAATGTTTCCACAACATTACAGAGACAGTGTCAGGCGTGTCTGAATAGAGCTCGAAAAGTGGCAACTATATTGTCCGATGCTGATGGCCAGAAGGTAAATGAGTGATCGGCGCATGACATCCTGTTGTTAACACCTGTTCAACGCACACCTGTCGATAGATTATTCTAACATCATGAGTGACAACTATTGCCGGAAGTCGGGACTAGTGGTAGCAACGGTTCTGGACCGTCACTTAGGGTCCGGGTCCAGGTCCAAACCGAACCATTGCCAAATTGGCGGTCCGGGTTGTCAAAAGATCCGAACCGTCAACTCGGGTACGGTTCGGTGGTAAACTCCCAACCTGTCTGAATTGGGTTGGTTGTCAGCGGGTTGCCCAGCAGGTCGATCCATAGATTCGATTAATGCTCCTGTCTTTGGAGTATGTTAATAGAATCTTATCAAAATCGCGTTTTCAACAACCAATGATATGTTTTTGCATGCTTTGCAGCTTGCAATATAGATTAAGTTGGAATCAGTGTTTTAGCTTTGTTCAATTGTATATTTGCCGATAAGGGCGGTCAATAATTCCGTTATGAATATGTAGATCAGTGCGATGCCTTGATTACCAAATATGCAACAACTAACACTGTGGACACTCTGTTGACGCTCATTTCCAGGATGCGGCAGGGAGCATGTCACTGTTGTTTTTGCCAGTAAAGGCTGCCAATATTTGATGAATGGATGTCTGCAACCAATCGGAAGACAAAATACCCGAGATGCGAAGCTAAAAATCATTGACGCTCCGTTGACGCTCATTCTCAGGATGTGGCAGCGAGCATGTCGCTGTTGGTTTTCTCTGTAAGGGCGGCCATTATCTGATTAATGGATGTCTGCAACCAATCGGAACATAAATCATCTAAGATGTGAAGCGAAAAATCGTTGAGGCTGCGTTGACGCTCATTCACAGAAAGGGGCGGTGACTGTGTTGCTGTCTCTTTTGCCTATAAAAGCTGCCAATACATCGGTTATGCATAACAGCGACCAAATCACTGTGGAACTACTGTACTTACACAACCACAAATCGTTGATGCTCCATTGACACTCATTCTCAAAATGGGGCTGTGACCGTGTTGTGGTGTGTTCTCCCTATAGAAGCTGCCAATACATCGGTTATGCATAACGGCGACCAAATTAGTTTTCGCAACGGGTCCGGATAACCCGCCAGCGCCCCACGTTTGAACCGGAGATACGGTTCGGTTCGGTTCCAGAACCATCCAAAAACCCAACCCGCTGCGTTTTGGTGGTCCAAACCCGGACCCGTACCCATCAACCGGCGGGTTTTGCTGGGTTTGGCTAGACCCATCGGTCCCAATCTCCGGTTCTATGTTTCGGGTTTATCTATTTATGGTCGCATTTAGATATCCTACTGCTAATCGTAAAATATTGACTTTGGTACGTGATTGTCCTTTTCGAGTGAAGTGGCAGCCTTTATAACAAAAACAAGAGAGACACACTCCCTGCCCCATCCTGAACATGATATTCAACGGCATTTCAATGATTTTTGCTCTTGCATCATGGGTAATCTAGGTGGTGATCAGATGCAGACACTCATAAATGAGGTATTGGCCGTATTTCAACCCAAAAAAGCAAGGGACATGCTCACTGCCCCATTCTGAAATGAGCGTCAATGGAGCATCAACGATTTTTAGTCCTGTAAGACAGGTATTTGAAGAGTGATTCGGTCTTTGTTATATTTAAGCGTAATATTGGCCACCCTTATAGGCCAAAGAGTAAACAACATGCTCCCTGCCCGATATTGCAAATGAGCGTCAACGTAGCCTCCATGATTTTCAGTGTTGTATATCAGGTAATTGAGTAGTGATTTGTTCTTTGTTATGCATAAGTGTAATATTGGCAGCCTTTAAAGGCCAAATAGACAGTGACACGCTCCCTGCCCGATCTTGAAAATGAGGGTCAACGGAGCGTCAACGATTTTTGGCCTTGCATGATGGTTAATCAATGCGCAAGATGGCCACTAATGTCTATATATGGAGTTTTGACCGGTTTGATAGGCTAAAAGGTTCAGGATCACTGAGCTGCAGCATTGAAAACAAACTGAGTTGTGATTGTCCGGGAGGCTGTCGCGGGACCATCTCTTGCTTATCAGCCTATAGAGGATGCGAAAACCTCATTAATAGATGTCTGCGATCTTTTGCCACCAAAATTACCCAAGATTCAAGACCAAAAATCATTGTCACACTATTGACGCTCAGTGTCAAGATAGGGCAGGGAGAGTGTAGCGTTCTGTGTTGCCTATAAAGGCAGCAAATATGATGATTATAGATAACAATGACTCATTCACATTTTGATAACCAGACTTACAGGACGTGAAATTGTTGACGCTCCGTTGACGCTCATTTTGCCACAGGCGTATTGGCATTCTGCAACCATTCACTTCTGCATAGAAGATCAATAAGTGTGTGTTGGCAGTGGTTCTATCTTCTTCATGTACGTTTTCGTTTATCAGTACATTGTTCTTTAATTTTGCGTATAAATATATGCTTTAAATATACTTTAAAGTGTCCGCTAATTGTGAATAATGATAATACTCCAACCTCCCATTCCTTTCAATCAATTCTCATCTTCACTCTCAGATTCGCTTAAAAGGCTGCTGTCGTTTTCAAAATCAATGTCAACGGTATTTCCATGCCGCAGATAGTGTACTCAGCAAATCAGGAATGGAATCCTCATTGCACTTGCAATCCTTGGCATATGCAATATGATTGAAAAATTGAGTGTTGGAATGCGGACAATGTATATACACACAACTGGATGGCATACCTTCTATTTCTTGAATATCATTTCCATCAGTGTCACTTGGTGGCACAGGAGGCGTTGCAGGCGAAGGTGGCATTGCAGGCGGAGGTGCCGCAGGTTCTGCTGGAGGTCAGCCGGTTCCTTTGCGCCTCCAGGGAGTCTGCGGATTCTTTGCTGTATAATTTCGGCATGGAAGGCAGGCGTCCGTTTGATTCTGATAAATCATTGCCTGGTGTCTATCTATCACAACCTTCACCTTGTTATGCCTGGGAACCACAACACCACGATTCATCTCTTCTCGGACATCAGTGCGAGGATTCTTAATTAGTTGTTGTGTTTCCCCTATTGCGGTGCACAAAAACCCCTCATTGGCCATTTTGGCCCTATTCAAGGCAAGGCGCATGTCGGACTGTTCCAGCTGTACCCGACCTCCTTGCCCTGCCATAGTAGCAGACATGTTGGAAACCTACAAGAAATTGGTGGCTGCTTCTAAAAAGAAGATTCGGCTATTACCTCAACCACATCTGACTCTGTAGCCTCCTGTAACGTCTTCAACGCCTGTTTTGTCCACTCCATGGGACCTCTATTGCCAAATGCGTCTGCGGAAATCTCAGAGTTGATGACATCATGATGTTCGATTTCGCGGACTGTGCGGACACATGCCTTCGTCGACCATGGGGGTTTGCCATTGTGGGTAGCGATAACCTGGTCATGAAGCTCTTTACATACCCCAGCTGTTCATTACATTGTTAATTGACCGCCTTCTACATCGATATGAAAATACTCACATCCGATTGCAAGCTGCTTCCTATCATTGCAGCGTCCGGTTTCATGTACTATTTTTAAATGGGGGTCGTAGGCCATATTGTTGGTGGCTGCAATTGCAGAGTGGCGGTGGACGAACTGGTGTCTGTGTTGCTGCTGTGTCTCAGCCAGGGGCGCGTTCGATGAAGTGCCCATTGTTCAGCTTGATTGGGATTTAATCTCACTGATCTGAGGTGTTTGTGGAGCCATGACTTGCTGTTGTGGAAAAGGTGAGGAAGATGATAACGAAAAGTGTAAAGTGCTGAGGAATATATAGTAAGCTTCAAGTCACAATGGAATGAATGACAGTCGACTTGCACAATCTACTCAAGTTTTATCCGGCTGGGTATAGCTGCAAGTTGCAGGTGATTTCAACGGTTCCGCGATTTGCAGTACGTTGGTCTGATTTGTTTCTTTGTTTGCAGGGATACATTGAAGTGAACGACAGCTGATATCTCATGTTTGATAGATATAAAAAGCAAATTCTTCGACAGGAAGGATGTCTGGGGATGTTTGTCTCAACACATTGCCGGGATCTAACACGAAATACATTCTAACTATCATGTTGTGACATACGGTTAGCATTACTATTCCGAATGCAATGATGGTCAAAACATTTATTTTGCTTTGTTCGAGTTGACCAAATGTATGAACCTTGACATAAAAGACACAGCTTGCATCCATGTGGTCCATATCTTGCAACATCTAACATCTCGCCCTACAACAAGGGCAACACACGATACAATGGTCAATTCTCTGAAAATCGACTTTTCTCCACTTCCAGTGGGCAAATAAGGCAAATCTACAAAGCACTCCACACGTCGATGTCATCAAGCAAATGAAGGCAAGAGATGCTTGGAGGCTGAAAAGGTCCGAGCGTTGTGACCATTGCGCAGCTTACGATCCAAAAAGAAGCTTTCGGTGGAGAAAAGACGAGAAACGCACTTTTTAAGCAATGAAGAAAAAGAGACACGGATTGAGGATTATGTGGAGAGAGAGACCGCTGTGGCAAGACAGCGGGTTCAAGACGTGGAGGCGGCGATTATGCAAGAGCTGAAAGATATGACCATGGCTGAAACTGCGGGGGAAACAACCAGAAAGCCCGAAATGAAGTTTGAACAGATGTTGAATTCTATCTGAGACAGTCTGAGCGATCCTGCAAGTTCCGATGATGAGCAGGATGTGGAAGACGAGGAAGACGATGAAGAAGATACAGAGCTCGGCAAGCCGAGTGTTGACGATGGACCTGGCTGGGTGACTGGCACAATCTCCGAAACAGTACAGCACCGCTTGGAGACATTTCGGCAGAAGCAGATGAAGCATGACGAATTGATGCAACCCGGATGGGCGGATGCAGCCCGCTACTTCCGTAAGAGAGATATGAAGCATGGGACTGCTGAATTGAAGCTTCCGGCGGTTGTCACGCCACAAATAGACACGACTGCAGCCACACCACACCTGACAACATTCGGAGAGCATATGCAGACTCTTGATATCGTCCGCAGACAATGGCAAATTCCGGCAGTGACTTCTCGACCAGGAAGTAGTCAAATGAGGCTGGGTTGGGAGAAACCACAGTTACACAAATCTTTAACGGTTCTTTCGGCCGACGTGGAGCCCGATTCGACACTGATTCAGGATGCGAAGCCTGTTCACCCCCAAGCGTGTACCCCTGCATAAAGCATCACTCGTTAATTACCATATAGAAATCGGATACAGACGAAGATATGGTGACGGCTCCCGCATCACCGGAGGTGTAGATAGCCAAATAGTTGATTTTGAGGAACTATCTCTTGTAAAAGCAAATTGAGTACCTACTTTGCGATGTGTCAGCTTTTGGTTGATTTCAGTGACCAAATTGTGAGACATGATATTTCATCTGTGTGTGTGCAAGGGTCATACGGGCCATGAGATAGTTCTCAACTCCAAATTTGGTTGGTAGACGACCAGCAAACTCGATATCGACTTGCTCGTTACAGTTGAATTACAAAGTACATTCTAAAATGAGGACAAAATTTACTGACAAAATTTAAGTCGTTGATGTCATACAAGTCCTAGGATGAGCGGTCAGTGCGCAGTCTGAACCCTGATGAATGGCAGCCGTCATGCTGCATTAGTCTATGCATCTCACTGCATAACTGTGCGCTCAGACCTGCTGCACATGGTCGAGAATGAGAGAATTGCTTATGGTACATCATGGAAATTGAGGAAAACGAGCTCGAAAACGAATGGTCAGGAAATCGGGCTCTATGTCTAACATTTGTCGATGGATCAGTATGCCGTAATATATCTGCTGAAAGCGCCAAAACACTAAGGAGCGACATCATTTATAGGACTTATGATGAGAATAGTGGTGGCTCAGAAACTGACAGGCCATGATGCTTTTGGATGCAAATGATTATACCTTGAACGGTATATTGGCTGTGAAAAATGACGATATGAATTTTAAGCAACATGATTGCGCACTTAATGACTGTTAGTATGTCTCTAAGGTGAGCGTCAATGGAGGGTCAACAATGTTAGTGTGATCATTTCGGCAATCAAAGGGTTGCATAGTCACATTGATCCAAAGAGGAGTTATTGGCCGGCTTTAGATGTGAAAAGGCAAGCGATATGCTCGTTGCCCCATCCTAGAAATGAGTGTCAACGGAGCGTCACCAATTTCTGGTCTAGATTCTTGGATAATCACTGGGCTGCGCAACAGTATGATGCTATAATCTCAGTACTGGCCGCCTTTATGCGCACAATGGCCAGTGAAGACATTGCTACCAACTCCTAAAAATGAGCGTCAACGGAGCGACAACAATTTTTTGTCTTGCATCATGAGTAATTCAAGTGCGGTGCAAAGGCATACTCCCTTAATCATAATATTGGCCGCCTTGATTGGCAAAAATCCTAGTGACGATATCGCTACTACCTCCTGAATATGAGCTTCAATGGAGTGTGAACAATTTTCGGTCATGCATTTTGGATACTTCAAGGGCTGTGCAAGGGCATACTCACATAAACACATTATTGGCTGCCTGTATGGGAACAAAGGCCAGCGGCGATATCACTACCACCTCCTAAAAATGACCGTCAACGGAGCGTCAACGATTTTTGGTCATGCATCCTGGATCATTCATGGGCTGTGCAATGGCATACATCCATACTCATCAGATTGACTGCCCTTATAGGCAAAAATGCTAGTGACGATATCACTACTACCTCCTAGAAATGAGCGTCAACGTGGCGTCAACAATTTTTGGGCTTGCATCTTGGATAATCAGGCAGCAATGCAACGGCATTGACCCATAGTCATACTATCGGCTGTCTGTATAGGCAAGATTTCTAGTGATGATATCGCAACTGCCTCGTCATTGTAAGTCCTTGTATTCAACTTCACAAATATTCATGTGATGTCTCACAGGTCTCACTGTTTTTGTGCTTGTAGCTCTAAAGTCAATATTTGAGAACCAGCAGTCTACCTGGCTATAACGCATCTTTTGAAAGTTATTCACATCAAATTACCCAGAGTTTGATCTCCTACCACGATTTCAGATACATAATCGGTATATACCTCGTTGCTAGTGGTTACGATATCTTCAAACAATGAATGTGTATTTATTCGTGATTTAAGCGACCTTACTTTGAAAATCATCTACGATGCTTGGTGGGCTTCAATGACTGTAGGCTCGAAGTGGCCTATTGCTTGGAATAGTTCTAGACATGCGCCTTTGTGGCGATTCGATTTTCACTCCGGAATCAAGGAGCCCAGCATCCCTGGCATGAGATGTATTGTATGTCATCAAGTTCTTCGCCATCCATCAGAACATGGGACCAGCTCAATTGGCAAACACTTGCTGGCAAATGCGCACATCGCAAAGTTAAACAAATTGACAGTGTCAGAAGTAACCGAATTGACTAGATCAATGGTCGAGCAAACAGCGTTGGCCATACTCACGAGGCAAGGAAGTCGACGTATTCGGATTGTAAGTTCGCAAAGGAAATTCATATTTATTATTTAGGGTTCAAGTATACTTACTGAATTGACAGACAATACGCTCTAAACTGGCAGCAAAGGACTTTCAAAATGCCGAATTTCACCAAGACACCTGGAATCGCTACCTAATGTTAGGATTTGTGTTGGCTCACATACCATGGAACGCGATATCAAACATGGAGCTACGACGTGCATACAATGCATTACGAACCAAGTCGGTGTTACCGTCAGCTAGCACCCTGAGCAATATTTGCCAGAGAGAAATGTCACTGACAGTTGATGCAATTAAGAAACAATTGCCGGCAAGAAACAAAGTTAGTTTAGCTTTAGACGGATGAACATCGCCAAACAAATTAGCAATAATGTCAGTCATTGCCTATTATATTGATCGAAATTCGGTGTTGCGTGAAGTGCAACTGGCATTCGATGAGGATGGTAACCTATTCTTTCCCCTTTTCGAAATCTCATCAAGGATTACAGGTCAAGGGTCAACATACGGGAGCACGGCTCGCTGGGCATTCGAAGGAAGTTTGTGATTGTTTTGAGCTGACTGATGGCCGTGTACTTGGAATTACAACCGAAAACGCTTCCACTAATTACTCAGTGACTCGTGAATTACAAACTACCCATGAGGTCTCCGCAATCGAGTGGCCGGCATTGAGAAACCACATATCATGCATGGCGCACGTCATTCAGCTCGATTCAGGTGCATTCATGAGCAGTCTCGGTGTAAATGGCCACACCAAGTCTTGCGAAGCTCCTGAGCGCAATGAGCAATTTGGAGAGAATGAATGCACAGACATTGGGAAGGGGCAAAGACTTCGGAAAGAGGGCAATGGTAGAATCAATAAGGTGTCGGCCATGAGACCGGGTTTGGCAAAGATAATTGAGACAGTACGTATTGCAAGATTTTTTGAAAGTCCTGAAATTGACCTTCATATAGCAGAGAATGCTTGCTGTATTGATTACGCTGACACCTGGTCATGGAAACGAGTTTGTTGACTGTCAAAAAGCCAAAGTCTGGATGGCAGTACTACCCCTTATGGATGTGAAAATACGTTGGAACGCGACGCTGGAGTTGCTCAAGCGTGCCTACCGATTACGTGAATTCACACGGGAGTGGCTTCAGAACCCAAAGCATAGCCATTTCCGGCCACTCTTCACCACACAGGATGAGTGGACCATTGTCAAGTATGTCATTGATGTTTCATGGCCATTCTCGTACTGGACCCTGTGGATGTCGAAACAGCATACCGTTATTCTGCATCACGTCATGGCTGTCTACAATGACATGTTTGATCACATGGATGGCGTGATGCAAGCTTTGGCCAAGAAAAAGACACAATGGAAGGACAACTTATACTTCGCCATCGAGTGTGCGTGGCAGAAGCTGTCCAAATATCATACGGAAGTGAATCCAACGACTGGTATGCTTCTCATTTCGGCACATATCCTTGATTCTTTCTGTATGTTGTGATCGTTGATGATGTGGGACAAGGCAATGGATAATAATATTGAAGACGAGACTTTTTATACTACCCAATACTACGAGGACTGTCTATATTATGTGGAGAATGAATACAGAACTAAACATAGACGTTTGCCGGTCACAAAACCGGAAAGCATACCCAACGACAATCTCATCTCCTCCACACTGGCTTCCAGATCTGGTGAATCTGCTTATGATTGATATGATTTATCCAGTGATGATGAAGAATGCATAATGCCTAACAATGTGGCCGAAACGACACCCGGACGCAGTGATCGTGTAGCACGCTTATTGGCAGCCGCATGGCTCGATTTGATTTCACCTCCTGCATTAGCGCAGAACTGCGGGCAAATTAATCCGAATCTTAATGATTACCACTCCGACCCAATGGAGTCTAGTCATACACTGTGGTTACCGGATATCACCGACTGGTGGCGGCAGCAGGAAGAAACGCACTCAAAGTACACCGATCTCTCCAATGTGGCAAGCGATATATTATCTATCATACCTCACGGTGTCGGAGTGGAGGCCAGTTTTTCCCTTTCACGAGGTGTGATCGGGTGGAGGCAGTCAAAAACGACACCCGAGACCCTTCGCGACAAAGTCATAGAAACCCAGTTCGCTCGAGGCAATCACAGATTACCGGCTGGCGACGACCCAGAATTGGATCCTACCAGTACTGATAATGACAGGGAGATGAAGAGAGAGGTGGACTAAAAGAGGTTGCACCGAATGGCCAAGGTCCATGACCTTTTGGATATGCGGCATGGCAGCCAAAACCTACGAGCTACATGTAATGGAATCTCACACTCAAAATAAACAAATGACAGCTGTAGGAGACATTCCAGATACTGCAGAGATTGTCAATGCATCCTGGTCACACTTTCAACATGATGGTGCGGCTGCATTTAAATTGTCGGAAAAATCACATCTGCCACCAGCATTGTCTGCAAAGAACCTCCCTGGAGGACAAACTCAAGTAGTGAATGTCCGCCGAATCTAACGAATCGACCGCCATCCTGCTGAAAGTGACAAGGATAGTTCACCTGAAAGCATTTCAGACACCGAAAATTGGCTTAACTGGAATGGGGACTTGGATAATCCAAACGACAGCGAAGACTCCTGGAAGGCAGACAATGCATCAGATATGGAACTGGACGATGGCAGTGAGGATTCAGTATCCCCGGAGCAGCGGAATGTATGTGCCACACTGAATGTTCCCGGATCAATTTGGCCTACACAACGGTCAAAGAAGATAGCTGAAAAGACGTTGATGATGGTCAATATAATGGAAACAAGGAGGAATAAGTGGATCAAGAAAAAGTAGGCCAGAATGCATCAATGTGTTGTCACCAAGTTCATTATGTAGTTTGACCCAAAATTTCATTTAGAGCAGTATTATGGGAGAATATTGAGCAGTCAGGTAAGGAAATTGGTTAATAAACAAAGATATAGCGGGCAACATACATTATTTGGCAAGATGTGTAAATTTTAACCGGATGAGAGCGACCAGTGCTAGAATATCACTGGGCTTGGCTTTGCCATTCAGGCAAGTCCTGATCAGGCTGAAAGGCAACCACTAAGTTCAAACAACCATGAATGCAATTATTAATGGCAACAGATTGTAACTAGACAGTACATTAAAATGAGCATCAATGGAGCGTCAACGATTTTTGGCTGTCCATCTTGGGTAACCTCAGTGGCAAATGGTTGCAGCCTTGCATAAACGAGGTATCGGCTGCCTTCGAGGTCAAAAACTATAGCTTCATGCTCCTTACACCATCTTGAAAATGAGCGTCAACGGAGCGTCAACGATTTTTAGTGTTGTAAGTAGGGTAATTGAATGGTGGGGTGGTCAGTGCTAGCCATAACCAACATACTGGCAGCCTTTCTTGGCAAAAGAGTAAACTATATGGTCACTGCCCCATTCTGACAATGAGCGTCAATGGAGAGTCAACTATTTTTGGCTGTGCATCTTGGGTAACCTCAGTGGCGAATGGTTGCAGCCATTTATAAACAAGGTATTGGCTGCCTTCCAAGTCAAAAATAATAGCATCATGCTCCCCGCCCCATGCTGAAAATGATCGTCGACAGAGCATCAACGATTTTTAGTCATGTAAGTACGGTGATTGAAAAGTGACCTGGTCGCTGCTATCCTCATCCAACGTACTGGCAGCCTTCCTTGCCAAATCATTAAACGACACGGTCACTGCCCCATTCTGAAAATGAGCGCCAACGGAGCGTCAACGATATTTCTTCTTGCATCTTGGGTAATCTAACTAGCGATTGGTTTGTAAACATGCATAAATGAGATATTGACCGCCTTTAGGGGCAAAAACAATTGCAGCATGCTTCCTGCCACATCCTCAAAATGAGCATCAATGGAGTGTCAATGATTATTGGTCTTGCATCTTGGCTAATCTAAGTGTCGCAATGTAGTAATAATTCATAGAAGATGTTATGGAAGCCTTTTTATTTGAAATAGTGCATGACACATAAGTTACCCCATCATGAAACTGAGCGTCAATGGAGCGTCAACAATATTTGGTCTTGCATATTGGGTAATCAAGGCTTTACGCGGATGAATCAGCTCAGAACAGAACTATTGACTGTCTTTATAGCCAAAAATACAACGTATAACAGGAAAAACACAGATTCCAAAATAATCAACGTCGCAGATTGCAAATAATGCAAAAAGAGATTATTGGCTATCGAATACCTAATTCTACCAATATACAATTATTCAACTGCAAAAACATGAACATTATCTAACTCTAAAGATGGACCCGCTGGGCGACCCGCTGCCAAACCACCCAATTCAGACCAGTTGGGAGTTTACCATCGAATCGTACCCCAGTTGACGGTTCGGCTTCATTGGTGACCCGGACCGCCAGTTTAGCAGCGGTTCAGTTCCGACCAGGACCCAGACCCAAAGTGACGGTCCAGAACCGTTGCTAACACTAGACCAAATCACTGTGTAATTACCGCACTTACAAAACCCCCAATCGTTGACACTTCGTTGACGCTCATCTTGATGTATCATCCATACAACATCTGCTGCCATCGATAATAGTTTTCATTATGTTTTGAACTTCTTGGTAGTCTTTCTCACAGATTGAGACTTGGCCCTATGGCAATGCCGAGCGCAGTAACATTCTTGCACTGTTCGCTCTCACACAACTAAATTTTTCGTATCTTGTCAAAAGGTTCATCGCACCTTCTATACATCCGTTTATCAACCGGTATTCACGACATACTGCTCACCATTTGCCGATTATATATCTCAAACAAAAGCTCTTGGTCAAGATACATAAAGAAGCAGCTGCAACATTGAAGCATTCTGTCCTACGTTTTCTTCACTCCATTATTCCTCTTCGTTTTGATTGCATTGACCGTCATTGACATGGTTTCAGCATTTCTCTTTGACTTCTGTGTAGGCCGAATCAATCCAGGAACATTTTGGGTGGCGTTCAGATCCCGCTGCTCTGGGCATTCCGGATCCCTGAGGCTATTGTCTTGCTCAATATCAGATACAACGTCCACCGCACAATCATCTTCGCTGTCATATGGATTATCTAAGTACCCATTCCAGTTAAGCCAATCTTCAGTGTCTGAAATGCTTCCAGGTGCGCTGTCCACATCCCTTTTGACTGCATGATGGATGATTCCTCGGGTTCAGCGGACATTTAATACTTGAGTTCGTCCTCCAGGGAGGTCTTTCGCAGACAAAGGTGGTGGCAAAGGCGATCTTTCTGACAATTTGAATGCAGCCGCACCATCATGTTGAAAGAGTGATCACGATGCTTTGACGATCTCTTTCGTGTCTGAAATCTATCCCACGGTGGTCATCTGCATGATTTGAGTGCGAGATTCATTCTGGGTAGCATGTAGGTTTTGGCTGCCCTGCCACATCTCCAAAAAGTCTTGAACCTGGGCCATTCTGTGCAATGTCCTGTCCTCCGCTTCTATCTTCATTTCCGAGTCGTTTTCTGTGTTGGTTGTATCCAATTCTGGGTCAGCGGCTTCCAAAATCCCATTATTGGCTCGAGCAAACATCCTTACAACGACTGTTTTGCGAAGTGGCTCGCCTGTGGTTGTTGGCTGCTTTCCGTCTATAACAGCTCGGCCAAGGGAAAAAACTGGTCTCCACTCTGACACCATGTGGTATGATAGAGAAGATGTCGCGCGCCACATTGGAAAGATCGGTGTACTTTCAGTGCAGTTCCTCCTGTTGACGCCACCAGTCGGTAATGTTCCGTAATCAAAATGTTCTGCAGATCTCCATTCGGTCGGAGTCGTACTCGATGATATTTGGTTCAATTAGCCCCCAGTTCTTTGGTACTTCAGGTTGCAAATTCAAAAAGAACCTGGCAGCAGGGAATAGACATACTGCGCAATCACTTCGTCCGGGTGTCGTCTTAGCCACATTATTAGGCGTTAAGTATTCTTCATCATCGCTTGAAAAATCGTATGGATCAAAGGATGATTGACAGAATCCTGAAGCCGTTGCCGAGGGGATGAGATCGCTGCTCGGTACGCTTTCGTGCTTATTTACTGGCACACGTTGATGCTTGGCACAGTATTCATTATCCGTGTACTTCAGAAAGGCCTCTGGGTATTGCGCAGTATAGGATGTCTCGTCCTCAGGATTAATATCCATTCCCTTGTCCCAGTTTCTTTACAATCGCAACTTCCGAAAAGAATTAAGGATATGTGCCAAAATGAGCAGCATGCCCATTGTTGGAGTCACATCAGGGTAGTATTGGGACAGCTTCTGTCGAGCTAGCTTCACATCGAAGAACAAGTCTTCCTTCCATGGAGTCTTCTCCTTGGCCAAAGCTCACATTACGCCGTCCATGTGATGGAACATGTAGCTGTACACTGTGATGATGTGATGCAATGTGACTGTATGCCCCTTTGACATCCACAGGGTCCAATATCAAAATGGCCTCAATACTTCCATGACATACTTCACAATGGTCCACTCATCTTGAGTTGTGGAAAGTGGCCGGTAATCGGTGTATTGTGGAATGTGGAGCCACTCGCAGATGGATTCCCACAAGCGGTAGGGGTGCTCGAGGATCCGCATTGTTGAGTTCCACTGTGTCTACACATCCATAATCGGTAGTACTGCAATGCGAACTTCAGCTTTTTGACAGACAATGAACTTGTTTCGATGACCAGGTGTCAGCGTAATCAATACAGCATGCATTTTCTGCTATATGAAGGTCAATTTCAGGACTTTCAAAATATCATGAAATACGCACTTTCTCAATTATCTTGGCCAAACCTGATTTCAGGGCCTACACCTTATTGATTCTAGCCTTGCACTCTTTTCGAAGTCTTTGACTCTGCCCAATGTCTATGCTCTCATTCTCTCCAAATTGCTGATTGCGCTCATGGGCTTCCCAAGACTTGGTGCGGCCCTTTACACCGAGGCTGCTGATGAATGCACCTAAAGCCAGCTGTATGACGTGCGTCATGCATGGTATGTGGTTCCTCAAGGCAGGCCACTGGATTGCGGAGGCCTCGAGTGTTGATTGCAGCTCGCGTGTCATCGAGTACTTTGTGGAGGCATTGTCAGTCGTAATACCAAGCCAACGGCCATCGGTAAGCTCAAAACGATCAAGCACCACCTTCATATGTACCGCTAGCCTTGCTCCAGTACATTGGCCCCTGACATATCATCCTTAATTAGCTTTCAAAACGGGACAAGAACAGGCAATCACCCTTATCGAAAGCAAGTTGAACTTTACGCAATCCACAGCTTCGATCCATATAGTAACCAATACCCGATGCTATGGGTACTATGTTCGGAGATGTCCTTCCATCCTAAGCTAAACTTACTTGATTATGTGATGGCAATTGCTTCTTAATCGCATCCACAGAGAGTGCATATTCCCACCGGCAAATGTTGCTCAGAGTCGTAGCGGACGGCAGCACTAGGTCATCGCGTAATGCCCTATAACACCGTCGTAACTCTAGATTAGATATAGCGTTCAATGGAATATGAGCCGAAACAAATCCTAACATGAGGTAGCGATCCCATGTGTCTTGGTGAAATTCGGAGGTTCCAAAGTCCCTATCTGCCAGTTTTGAAAGTTTTGTCTGTCATTTCTTTCAATATGGATCAACCTGCATGTCAAATATGATCTTCCTCTGTGAACAAACTATTGTGATTCCTCGACTTCGTTACCTCTTCTGGATGGCCAAATCCGTTTCATCAACCGTCAAAGTGGTCAATTCCGTAACCTCCAACTCTGTTAATTCGTTTGACTTCGTGATGTTAGCTTGTGCCAGCAAGTGTTTCCCCGTTGAGCTGGTCCAATATTCTCATGGATGGCGAGGAACTTGATGACAATCAATACATATAATGCCAGGGCTGCCGGTCTCCTCAATTGCGCAGTGTAATTAGTATCGCCACCACGGTGCATGTCTAGAATTATTCCAAGCAATAGGCCGCTTCGAGCCTACATTCATTGAAGCCCACCAAGCATCAATGACGATGTGTAAAGTGAGATCGCTCATATCACGAATAAAGACACGTTTATCTTTAGAAGGGATCATAACCTCGACCAATGCGGTGTGTAAAGATTTTCAATCAGACATGTCCGTAGGAATTAGAAATCTGCGTAATCTGACTCGAAATGGTGCCAAAGGTAACGATGCAGTGAAACAGATTGCGGGTTCTGAAATATCGACCCTACAGCTACAAGCAAAAAAATCAGATCTGTGAGAAATTGCATGCATATTTGTGAAGTTGTATGCAAAGACATATTGAAAAGTCTGGCCGCGTAAGACTAAATTCTGTAACAATGCGATGCGGTTCATTGCTGTGTAAGTTACTGAGCCCCCACAAAAATTGTTGATGCTTGGTGGGCGCTCATATGTAGAAGGCGGATGCAATGTTCTCAGTACCATTTTTGCGTATAAAGGTAGCAGATGAGTTCATTGTGGGTTAATGCCTTTCCCTAGCCCTTAGATTGTCGAAGATGCAAGAGCAAAACTTGTTGACACTCCATTGACACTCATTTTTAGGAGGTGGTAGTGATATCGTCACTAGAATTTGGCCCATAACGGCGGCCGATACATTCGTTTGGGGTCAATGTCAATGCACAGCACTTTGAGTGTGCATCATGCAAGACGAAAAATAGTTCAAGCTCCATCAACGCTCACCTTTAGGAGGTGGTAGCGATATCGTCATTGCCATTTTTCCCATAAAGGCAGCCAAAATTTTGATTATAGCTTACTATCGTCGCACCGCTGTTTGATAATGCATGATGCAAAAACAAAAATTGTAGATGCTGATTTTTAAGACATAGTCGCGATGTCGACACTAGCATTTCCGCCCTTTAATACGGCCAATACTTGGATTATGTGTTACAGCGACCATGTCTTCAGTTTGATTATCAGACTCATAAGACGAAACATTGTTGACACATCGTTGATGCTCATTTCCAGGATTGGTCAACGAGCATGTCAGAATCCTTTTTGCCAATGAAAACCGCCAATATGACCACTTTGGAAGGATGTGACTATGCAGCCGTTTGTTTGGTGAAGATGTGAGCCTAAAAATTGTTGACGTTCCGTTGACACTCAACGTAATGACACACTGACAGTGAGTGGGTGCTCAACAATTGTATGTAAAAATGCATATAGTCGTCATTGGCAGCCAATGAATCGTTTCTATGTGTAAACATGTGCATCCAAAAGCTTCCAAGCTTCTCAAATTCTGATCTACCAGTAGACACATTAGCTGAGTGATAAATGGCATTGGCCCATCATGTTCCAGCGCATTTGGCTAGCAATTAACCGCATCTATATCTGTACACTAGTTTTTGATTCATTTAGCCTGACTTCCACACCTTTCCTCATCCAGCTCACTCTCCACAGTCTCCATGACCTACCATATACAATGTTCAACATCTCGACTATGTGCACCCGGTCGGTGCACCGAGTTATGCAGTTGGACCCATGATCGTATGCAGCATCACAGTCGTGATTCATTGGGCTTCGTATTGCGCTTGGACTCCTGCATCTATGACTCGTATGACATCACTGACTTATATTTTGTTAGTAAGTTTGGTCTGTGATTAAGTATGAATTGTCTCACTTATTTGTGACGGGTAGGACGATTTCACGTTTGTTGATTGTTGTTCAAGGAGATATGATGTCTAGAACATTGGCATGGCCTATCCGACCCTTGCACATGCATAGATGAATTATCATGTCTCACAAATTGGTCACTGAAATCAAGTGAAAGCTGACATGTAGCAAACTAGGTACAGGTATTGCATTGCAAATTGATACATTGTCACCAATGCCAATTTGCCATTCATTCCACCCGCGAGGCAGGAGCCGTCACCATGTCCTTCTCGGTATCCGATTTCTATATGTGAATCCGCTTGGGACGTGATATGCAGGGGTTAATGCCTATGGGTTCGACAGGCTTCCATTGGTGAATCAGTGACTAATCGGGCATTGCGGCAGGCAGGAGGGACGCAATGTGTTCGCACGTCTGCAGTTTCCGCAAACCTAGCTTCATATGACTACTCCCTGGTCGAGAAGTCACTTGCGGCATTTGCAATCTTCTGGGCACGTTATCAAGAGTCTCCAGAGGCTCACTGAATGTCATCGGCACAGATGGTGCCACATCATCTGCGATTTGAGGTTGAACGACAGCCGGAACCTTCAATTCAGTCATCCCGTACATACTATCGCTGTCACAGAAGTTGTCGGCCACATCTTCCCAGCCTGGTTGCGTGAATTGGTCAAGCTTCATCTGCTGCTGCCGATAATGCTCCATGCGATGCAGTATCATTTCAGAGATTGTGCCCATCACCCAGCTGGGTTCGTCCTCTGCGCTAAGCTTGCCCCCCGCAAGATCTTCTTTATCATATTCCTCCTCTTCCGCATCCTCCCCAGGGTCGGAACTTGCAAGATCGCTCAGACTATCTCTGATGGCATTCAACATCTCCTCAAATGTTGTTCCAGGCTCGGTAGTTGTCAATCCCACCTTTTCAGCATATCTCATATCATCCTTCTCCTATTTAATTGGTGTCACTGCGTCTTGAACTCGCTTTCTTTCCACGGTGGTCTCTCTTTCCACATAATCTTCGATTTGTTTTTCCATTTCTTCATTGCTTAAGAAGTACATTTGTGGTCTTTTCCCCACTGCAAGTGTCTCTTTGGATCGCAAGCTTTGCAACGCTCCGAGGGCTCGGACCTCTTCTGCTTCCAAGGCGGTTTGTGTCTGATTTGCTTGATGACGTCGTCATGTGGGGCACCTTGTTGATTTGCCGTCTATGCCTGCCGGCAAGGGCGAAAGATTATTTTTCAGAACATTGACCATTGTATTATGTGTTCGACTTCGTTGATGGACGAGATGTTGGATGTTGCAAGATATGGACCACATAGAGGCAAGCTGTGTCTGTTATGTCGTGGTGGGTACTGTGAACCAACTTGAACAAAGCAATATCTGCGCTTTTACCGTCACATCATTGGGAATAGCAATGCTAACCGTACATCATGACATGATGTTTAGCGTCTGTATCATGTAGAATCCCAGGCATGTCTTGAAACAAACATCAGCAGACGTCCTTTCTGACAAAGAATGTACCATTTTTATCACACACACACGAGATTTCAATGGTTGTTCACCATGATTGACCAGTGTAAACAGCCACACAACATCAATCCGACTTGGTGCAAATCGCAGGATGGTTAGCAACCCGTTCAACCGGCATGTATGCACAACAGGATTCATCTTTTGTAGCACGATCAAGGTGGCTGTTACACATGCCATTTTGACCTAAAGCTGACTATATATTCCTCAGGACTTCCCACTTCTGTTTGTTAGCTGCTTCCTCAGGACTTCCCACTTTGTTTCGGTATCATCATCTCTTCACTTCCAAAGCCGCAAATCATGGCTCCACAAACATCTCAGCAAGGTGAGGGTGGAACTGAATCGAGCAGAACGATGGGCGCTTCTGCTAATACACCACCAGCTGAGACCCAACTACAATGCAAACACCACTTAGTTCACCACAACGCTGCAAATGCAGCCACCGAGCACAACGCCCTGGACGCACACTTAAACATTGTCTCTTAAACCAGAAACATCAAGAATGAGAAGCATCATGCAATCAGATGTAAGTGTCATCGTATCAAGGTACCTGGCCGTCAATTAATGATATAACATACAGCTGGAGTACATAGAGAGCTAGGTGACCAATTGATTGCCGCCCGTAATGGGAAACCTCCATGGTCGACCAAGGCATTCGTCCGCATAGTCAACGAATTGGAACATCATGATGTTGTCAGCTCTGGTATTTTCGCGCACGAATTTAGTGATTAGAATCCCCAAGAGTGGACCAACCAGGCTCTAACCACATTTGAGGATGCTACTGAAGCATATATGGTTGAGGTAATGGCCCAATCTAATATGTAGATGCAGCAACTAATTTCCTTGTAGGTTTTCAACATGTCTGCAACTATGGCAAGGCAAGGAGGTCGGGTACAGCTAGAACAGTCTGACATGCGCCTGGCTTTCAATATGGCCAAAATGGCCAAAGGGGGGTTTTCGCGCGCCGCAATAGAGGAAACACAATTCCTAATCATCAAACCTTGGGCCGAGGTCCGAGAAGAGAAGAAGCAGGGAGTTGAGTTTCCTGGGCATAAAAATGTGAAGGCTACGATGGAAAGACACCCGGCTATCTTTCGGGAAAATCAGACAGATGGCTGCCTTCCTTGCCAACATGGCATAACACAGAATCCCCAGACACGCTGGAGATGTAAAGGCATGGGTGCACCTCCCCCAGAGCGACTCAGACAGCCGACACCAGAATCGATGCCAAATCCACCTGAAATGCCACATGTTCCACCCAGTAACAAGAAGCAAGCTCATCTATCCCAAATCGAAGGTGTGCTACCCGGATAAGTGTATATTCATAGTCCTATTCCCAGTGCTCAATTCTTCAATCATGATGCATATGCCAAGGATCGCAAGCATGATAAAGATTTTGATCCAGATTTGCTGACTGATGAAGAAACATCCACTGGTTGGTACACTACTTGCTGCATGGTAATGCAGCTGACATCCATTTCGCAGACGACAGCAGCCAATTGGGCAAATGTGATAGTGAAGATGAGCAGTGATCGAATGAAACAAGATTTTTGAGCATATTATTCTCTGCAATTAGTGGACACTTTGAAGTTTATTTTAATGGATATATTTATATGTATTATAAAAGAACAATGTTTTGTTGAAGGAGAAAGTATATGAAGATGGTACAAAGGCTGGCAAAACACCATTAATGATTTATTACGCCAAAATGAATGATAACATATTGTGGCTACGCCCAGGGCAAAATGAGTGTCAACGGAGCGTCAAGGATTTTTGGTCTTGCATCTTTGGTGATCTGCTTGGCGATCGGCTGAGACCATGCATAAATGCAGCATCGGCTGGCTTCATAGGCAAAAGAGTGAACCTCACACTCCCTGCCCCTTTCTGAAATTGAGCGTCAACGGAGCGTCAACGATTTCTGGTCTCGTAAGTCGGGTAAGTCAAATGTTATATTGTCATTCCTATATATAAACCAAGTAGTGGCCGCCTTTAGAGGGAAAGAAGATAGCGACACGCTCCGTGCCCCTCCATGCAAATGGGCGTCAAAGGAGTGTCAACGATTTTTGGCCGTTCATCATTGGTAATCAAAGCCTGATGCATCCGTCATTGTATATATACGACGTTCTGACTGTTTTTCTCCGCTGAAATGATCATGAACCCTTCATTGCATCATTGTAAATGAAATGAGTGGTTATTGTCCGGGAGGCTGTCGCGGGAATGTCGCTTGCTTATCTGCCTAGAGAGGCTGCCAATTCTTCCTTAATAGAGGTTTGCAATCAAGCGCCACTTCTATTACCCAAGATGCGAGACCTTGAATCGTTGACACTCATGTGACGCTCATTTTCACGATGGGGCAAGGAGGGTGTCAGTTCTGCTTTGGCTCTGAAGGAGGCCAATACCTCAGTTATGACTAGCTGCAACCAATGGCCGCTTTGATTACCCAGGATGCAAGACCTGAAATTGATGACGCTCCGCTGACGCTCATTTTTGGGATCGGGCAAGGAGCGTTTGACTACATATTTTGAGCACAAAGGCGGCCAGTTCATCGAAAAAGAATATTGAGGTACCATTGTTGGTATTGTACAATTAACAGTAAGATATCTGAATGCGACCATCAATACAACAACCTGAAATGCAAAACCGCAGATTGGACCCAATGGGTCTAACCAAACCTGGCGAAACCCACGGGTTGATGGGTACAGGGCTGTGTCTGGACCGCCAAGAAGTAGCGGGTCGGGTTTTTGGACGGTTCTGGAACCGAACCGAACCGTTTTTCTGGTTCAAACCCAGACTGCTGGCCGGTTACCCGGACCCATTGCTAACACTAGTTGGGACTAATGCAACTGGTTCTAGAACCATAGTCACAAAACACTGGCCCAAATAACAACTACTGCAAAAGCCAAGCAGGGTGGGGCAGCAAAGATGACACCTGACATGCGAGTGCAATTTCAGATTGGTCAATCCATTGCTGCGCTTGAAGCCACCACGTGGAGTTGGCTGCTATGGTGAGCATCACTGGCCATGTGGAGTGAGAGACTTATGACATTACCTCGAATGAGCAGACACAGCTTAAGGATGCATTATCTCTTCACTTCATCAAGTGTGAAGGTTGGTGGGAGTCAACTGGAATCCAGGAGCTCCAGAAGACCATGGAACAACCTGCTATACATTTCGGATAGCCAAAGATGTATCTTGTACGCCATTTATTGGAGTCAATTCAGCAAATCGGTTCTTGTGATAATTTAACAATTGATATTTCTAAAGTGCAACATATCGCCTAGTAGAGAAACGCATGTCGATCATGCAACGTGGTCAGTTGCATTCGACAGATGCTCCAGCATAATTCCTGGTATGCTGGTCATGGCTATATGGAGGAGAGACTGTCTTACCTTGCTCTTCAAGGCTGGTACAACATTGATTCTGCTAAAGTTTTCAACATACTAACTGTTACTGATATATGATGAACTACATGAAGAGCCCATCAAATGTCAGAAATGGTTCCGGACCATCACTTGGTGTCCAGGTCCGGGTCAAACCTGAACCATCGCCAAAATGCCGATCCAGGTTGTCCTTACACCCGAACAATCAATTTGCGTACTGTTTGATGTCATTTCCCAACCCGTCAGGATTGGGCGACTTGTTCGTGGGTCACTCAGCGGGTCCATCTGTAGATTCTTATAATGCTCTTGTTTCTGCAGTTTGTTCATAGTATCTTATCAACATCACATATTCAGCATCCAATAATACCTTGTTGCATGTTTGCAGGTTGCCATATCGATTATTTTGGAATCCATGTTTTTCCTTGAATATGTTGTAATTTTGCCTGTCACGGTGATCATTAGTTCCATTATGAGCTCACGTATCCGCACAATACCTTGAGTACACAATAATAAGAAACAAAAATTGTTGAGACTCCGTCGACACTCAGTTTCAGGGAGGGGTAACGTATATGTCATGCACTGATTCGATTCAAATAGCCGCCATTACATCTTATGTTAATCATTCCCACACTGTGACATTTCGATTAGGCAAGATGCAAGACCAAGAATTGTTGACGCTCCATTGTGGATCATTTTCAGGATGGGGCAGGAAGCGTGCCGCAACTGTTTTTGCCTCTAAATGTGGCCACTACCTCATGTATGGATGTTTGCCACCGATCACTAGTTAGATTACCCAAAATGCAAGACCAATAATCATCAACACTCCGTCTACGCTCATTTTCAGAATGGCACAGGGAGCACATCGCTATTTTTTTTGTCTCTAAAGGCAGCCCATACCTGATTCATGGATGTTTGCAACCAATCGCAGGTCAGATTACCAAGATGCAACACCAAAGATTGTTAACATTTCATTGACGCTCATTGTCGGGATGGGGCAGGGAGCATGTCGCAATTGTTTTTCCCTCAGAAGGCAGCCAATACCTTATTTATGGATATTTTCAACCAATCGCCACTTAGGTTACCCAAGGTGGAAAGCCAAAAATTGTTAATGCTCCATTCATGCTCATTATGAGTATGGGGCAGTGACCGTGTCACTATCTCTTTTGCCTATAAAGGCTGCCAATACTTCGGTTATATATCACAGTGACCAAATCACTACTCAAGTACATTTCTTACAAGACTAATAATAGTCGACGCTGTGTTGATGCTCATTTTAATGTGTTGTCCATTCAAAATCTGCCTCCATCGCGAATTGCACTCTTAGTTATTTCCACTTATTGGTTGTGTTTCTGCCTGATCAAGACTCGGCCCTTTGGTGAAGCAGAGCCTGGTAACATTCTTGCAGTGGTCGCATTCATTCTTGTAACATTTGTATGTCTTGCCAAATGATTCATTTTGGCTGCTATACTTCTCATTATTAATCAATATTCACATGCGACTGCTCAATATTCTCCCATATTATATCTCTAAATGAAATTCTTGGTGAAACAACATAAAGAACCTGGTGAAACTACATTGAAACATTCTGCTCTACTTTTTCTAGTTCCCCTTATTCCTCCTCGTGTCCATTGTATTGACTGTCATAAACATCTTTCCCGCCTGTTGCTTTGACCTCCATGGTGGCTAAAGCCATCCGGTAACATTCTGTGCTGTAGTAACATCCTGCAGCTCTGGGGTTTTTGGATCCTGAACACCATTGTCTGGGTCGATGTCAAATTCATTATCCGCCTCCCAGTTGTCTTTGCTGTCATGAGAATTATCGAAGTCACAATTGCAGTCAAGCAAATTTTCGGTGTCCGAAATGCTGTCAGGTGCACTGTTGTAATCACTATCGGCTGGATGTCCGTCAATTCTTTTGATTCGGCGGAAATTTAATACTTGAGTTCATTCTCCAGGGAGGGCCTCTGCAGACAAAGCTGGTTGGACAGGTGACGTTTCCATCAATTCAATTGCAGCCACACCATCATGTTGAATGTTTGACCAAGACCCTTTGACGATCACTTCAGCGTCGAAAATGTATCCTACTGCTGTCATTTGCGTGTTTTGAACGCGAGATTCCTTCTTTGTAGCACATAGGTTTTAGCTGCCCTGCCACATCTCAAATATGTCATGGAACTTGGCCATTTTGTGCTGTTTTAATTCCTATGCCTCTCTCTTCATTTGCAATTCGTTTTCAGGATTTGTTGAATCCAATGCTGGGTCATCGCCTGCCAAAATCCCGGTATTGACTCGAGCAAACTCACTTACACTGACATTGTCATGAATGGTCATGCCTGTGGTTTTTGACTGCCTCCGGCCGATAATGTCTCGCCCAAGGGAATGTCTGCCCTAAACCCTGACGCTGTGTGGCATGATGGACAATACATCGTTTGCCACATTGGAGAGATCAGCGTACATCGAGTGCGTTCCTTCTTGCGGACGCCTCCATTGGGTGATATCCAGTATCTAAAATGTCCTGCTCATCTCTATAGGGTCACAGTAGAAATCATTGAGATTCAGATTAATTTGCCGCCAGTTCTGTGGTAATTCAGGAGGTCAATAGACATAGAGCCTTGTGGCTGGGAATTGGTGTGCTACAGGATCGCTTTGTCCGGGTGTCGTCTCGGCCACATTCCTTGGCATTAAGTATTCTGCGGCACTGCTTGACAAATAAGATGGATCATAAGAAGATCGATCAGATTTTGAAGCCATTGCGGAGGAGAAATGATTTGTGCTCGTACGCTTTCAGGTTCAATGTCGGGCAAACGTTGATTTTTCGCCCAGTATTCATTCTTGACATACTTCAGAAATGTCTCCTGGTATTGCGAAGTATAGGTAGTCTTGTGCTCAGGATAAATATCCATTCCTTTGTCGCTCTTTCTAAACGATCCCAACTTCTGGAACAAATCAAGAATCAGTGCTGAAATGAGAAGCATACCCAAAGTTGGAGTAACTTCAGCATAATATTGGGACAGCTTCTGGTGCGCAAACTTCACGGCAAAGTATGAGTCTTCATTCCATTGAGTCATCTTCTTAGCCAACGCTTGCATAACACCATCCATATGATTGACCATGTCATTGTGGACAGTGATAACGTGATGCAGGGTAACCTGATGACTTTTCAACATCCACATGGTCCAGCACCGGAATGGCCTTAAATCTTCCATGACATACTTCACGCTGGTCCATTTGTCCTAAGTTGTGAAGAGTGGTTGGTTATCCCTGTGGTTCGGATGCTTCAGCCACTCGGGGGCGAATTCTTGTAATGGGTAGGCTCCCTGAAGTAACTCAATTGTTGAATTCCACTGTGTCTTCAGATCAATAATAGGTGGTACTGCGATTTGCAGTTTGGCTATTTGACAGTCAATGTACTCGTTTCAACGACCAGGTGTCAGTGTAATCAACACAGGAAGCATTCGCAGCTATATGAAGGTCAGTCTCAGAACTTTCAGAATATCTTGAAATACATACTTTCTCAATTATCTTTGCTAAACCTGGTCTCATGGCAGACACCTTATTGATTCTAGCATTGCCCTCTTTTCGAAGTCTTTGACTCATGCCAATGTAATTGCTTTCATTCTCTCCAAACTGCAGATCATGCTCATTCACATCCGAAGACTTGGTGCGGCCTTTTGCACTGAGACTGCTCATGGATGCACCTGAAGCCAGCTGCATAATGTGCGCCATGCGTGGTATGTGGTGTCTCAATGGAGGGCACTCAATTCCGGTGGCCTCAAAGGTTGATTGCAATTCACGAGTCATCGAGTAATTAGCGGAAGCGTTGTCTGTCGTAATTCCTAGTAAACTGCCATTGGTATGGTCAAAACCATCATGAACTTCCTTCAATTCATGGCTAGCTGTGCGCCAGTATGATGACCGTTGACCTATTATCTCTCATCAGCTTTCTGAATAGAAATAGAGCAGTCCATCAGCCTCATCGTATGCGAGTTGTACTTCTCCCAATGTCCAATTTTGATCCATATAGTAAGTAATGACCAACATTATGGCCAATTTCATTGTTGATGCTCACTGGTCTCAAGCCAAACTAACTTTATTTGTTCATTGCAATTGCTTCTCAATTACATCCATTGTCAGTGAGTATTCCCTCCAGCAAATGTTGCTCAGTGTGCTTGCATATGGTAGTATCATTTCGGAACTTAATGCATTTTATGACTGTCGTAGCTCGTGGTTCGATATCACATTCAACCAAATATGAGCCAAAACAAATCCTATCATGCAGTAGCGATTCGAGGTGTCTTGGTGAAATTCGGCAGTTTGAATATCCTTCGCTGCCAGTTTGGACATTTTGTCTATCACTTCAGTTGAGATAAATACGATCCAAATGTCAAATATGAATTTCCATTGTGAACTTACGATTGTAATTCCTCGACTGACTTGCCCTCTGTGTATGGCCAAAGATGTTTCATTGACCATTGAACCAGTCCATTTGGTAAGTTCTGACTCTCATAATATGTTTAACATTGAGATGTGCACTTTCCCCAGCAAGTGTTTCCCCATCCAGGTAGTTCAATGCGTTGATGGATGGCGAAGAACTTGATTACAAACGATACATATGATGCCAGCGCTGCCGGTCACCTTAATTCCGCGATGCAAATAGAATCTCCACAACAGAGCATGTCTAGAATCATTCCAAGCAATAGGACGGTTTGATCCAACATTCATAGAAGCCCACCAAGCATCAAATATGCTTTGCAATGTAAGGTCTCTCAAATCATGAATAAAGACATGTTCATTTTTGGAAGAGATCATAACCACTAGCAAAGAGGGATTTAAAGATTTTGAATCTGACATTGCGGTAGAAATTCGTTAGCTGGGTAATTCGACTTGAGTGAGTGTCAAAAGTAATGTTACAGCACAGTAGAAAGCTGGTTCCAAAATATTGACTCTAGAGCTACAAGCAAGGAAAAAGTCAGACCTATGAGACATAGGATGTGTAATTATGAAGGTGAATACTGGGACATATACAGAAGACTGACCGTTAATAACTCAATTTAGGAACATTGTAGTACAGCCTGTTGCTGTGTTGCTTATTGAGCCCCCACGAAAACTGTGGACGCTCTGTTCACACTCATTTTTAGGAGGCGGCAGAGACATTTTCACTAACATCTGTGCCCCTGGAGGCAGCCGATAGTTCGATTATGCGTTAACGCCATCGCATGGCCCAGATATTATCCACGATGCAAGACCAAAAATCTTTAACCCTCTGTTGACGCTTATTTGTAACAGGTGGTAGCGATATCATCACTACCATATTTGCCTATCACGGTGGCAGATACTCTGATTATGGGTTAAAGCCATTGCATAGCCGATTGATTATCCGAGATGCAATACCAACAATTGTTAATGCTTGGTCGACATTCAGATTTTGGAGGTCCTAGCGATATCGTTGGTAGCATTTTTGCCCCTACAGGCGGCCAATACTGTAATTATGGGTAAATGCCATTACACAGCCCTGTGATTATTCAAGATGCAAGACCAAAAATCATGGCCACTGCATTGATGCTCATTTCTAGGATGGGGCAACAAGCGTGTTGCTTTCCTTTTTACCTATAAAGATGGCCAATAGTTCCTCTCTGGAATAATGTGATTATGTGGCCCTTTGATTGCCAAACTTGTAAGATAAAAAATTGTTGATGATCCGCTGACACTCACCATTATGACATACTAACAGTCATTCAATGCTCAACAATTATACACAAAATGCATATAGCCATTGATAACACGCAATATATTGTTTCAATGTATAATCGTTTGCATCGAAAAGCCTCGAGGTCTCTCAGTTTCTGAGCCACCACTTTACACTTGTTCTGAGTGATGAATGGTGTAGGCCCATCATGTTTCAGCACTTTCGGCTGGCAACTTACAGCATGTAGTTCCACCCAGCTGTTTTTGATATATATAGCCTGACATGTTCACTTTACCATATCCAGCTCCTTCTCCTCGATTTCCATGACTAACCACAAGCAAATTTCAAAATCCCAACCATGTGTAGCTGGTCTGAGTTGAGAGTTATACAGTTAGATGCATTGATCAATGCAGGTTGAGAGTGGTCTTTCATCCCGGTTCAGGTTGCGCATTGACCACTACTTCTATAAGCTGTATGACATTACTGACTTATATTTTGTTAGTCAATTTTGTCTCTAATTCAGGTTTTGCTTTCTCAGTTAATGGTAACAGGCAGGACGATATCAAGTTCGTTGGTCATCTCTAAACTTGATTTGCAGTGTAGAACTTTCCGAAGGCCCGTACTACTGTTGCACACACACTGATGAATCATCATGTCTCACAATTTGGTTATAGAAATCCAGAAAACACTGACAGGTAGCAAAATGGGTACAGAAATGACTTTTCTATAAGATACGTCGTCAACATCCACCATTGGGCTACCTATTCCTCAAACGACTCAGGAGTGGTCACGATTTCTTTGTCCGAATCCAATTCCTGGACGGATATCACATTCTGAGTCGATATGTAAGTGTAAATGCCTGTGGGTTCAACCAGCTTCATAATGTGAATCGGAGACAAATCGGGCGACGCTATGCGTTTGTGTGACTGTGCTTTATCGGAATGCAGCCCCATTTGACTACTTCCTGGTAAAGAAGTCCCTTGCGTGATTTGCGATTGTCCAGGGATGATATCACTGGTATCTATAAGCTCTTCAAATGTTGTCGGTGACAGTGTGGCTGCAGCGGAGTCTGTTTCGGGCGTGACAACTGCCGGAACATTCATTTCGGCCATCCCGTACTTCGTATCTTTCGCCCAGAAGTAGTCGGCTGCGTCCCCCCTTCCAGGTTGTGTCAGTTCATCAAGCCTCATCCGCTTCTGCCGACAATAGTCCATGTGGTGCTGGACCATTTTGGAGCTTTCGCCCATCACCCGGGTGGGTTCATCATCTTCGCTCATCTTGGCCAGGTCTGTATCGTCATCATCATCCTCATTTTCCCCGTCCTCTTCATCGTTGGAACTTGCAAGATTGCTCAGACTGTCTCAGATAGCATTCAACAGCTCCTAAGATGTTTTTTGTAGCTTTTTGGATGCCGATCCTGCCTTTTTAGCATTTCTCATATCATCCTGCTCTTGCCTAATTGCTGTCTCTGAGTCTTGAACTTGCAGTCTTGCCACAGCTGTCTCTCTATCCACAAAATCCTCGATCCATTACTCTTTCTCGTTGCTGCTTAAAAGATGCGTTGCTCATCTATTCTCTGCCAAATGCTTCTTGTTGGATCGTAAGCTGCAAAGTGCTTCCAAGGCTCGCACCGTGTCTGCCTCTAAGCCGCTCGTATCTTCATTCGCTTGATAATGTCGTCCTGTGGAGTGTGTTGTTGGTTTACCATATTTGCCGACAGGAATTGGCGAAAGGTTATTTTTCGGAGCATTGACCCTTGTATATTGTGATGACTTGGTTTTCAGGCGAGATGTTGGATGTTCCAAGTTGTGGACCACATGGAGGCAAGCTGTGTTGTTTATGTCAAGGTTGGTATGTGTGATCAACACGCACAAAGCAAAATCTGCGTTTTGACTGTCACTTCGATGGAAATAGTAATGGTATCCATATAACATTACTTGATGGTTAGCGTGTGTCCAATGTAACATCCCAGGGATGACTTGACACAAACATCACCAGACGTCCTTTCCATCAAAGAATGTCTTGTGTATATCTATCAATGATGAGATTTCAGCAGTCATTCACCATGATGTATCCCTGTAAACAAACAAACAACGTCAGACCGACTTTCTGCACATTGCAGGGCCATTGGGATCCCTTGCAACCCCCAACTTTGTGCAGTAGGCTTCGTCTGGAGTAGAACATGCAAGTTGGCTGTCACTCAATCCATTTTAACTCAATCCTAGCTGTATATTCCTCTGGACTTCCCACTTCTTTTCGTTATCATCTTCCTCACATTTTCAACAACCGCTATTCATTGCTCCATGAACACCTCAGCCAGGTGAGAGTGGATCCGAATCGAGCCGAACAACAGGCGCGTCAACTGATGCACCACCAGCTGGCTCACAGCAGCAACACAGACACCAGTATGTCCACCGTGATGCTGCCAATGCAGTCACCTCAAAGATGACCCAGAACAGACATTTCAAATTCCTACACAAAACCGGAAGCGGCGATGATCAGAAGCAGCACGCTGTTGGATGTGAGTAACTACATACTGAGGGTGTCAGCGATCAACCAAAAATAACACGTAAAGCTGGTGTACATAGCGAGCTAGGTGACTAATTGTTTGCTGCCTGTAATGGGACCCCTCCATGGTCGACCAGGGCCGTTGTTCCAACAGTCCACGAAATCGGACGTCCAGATGATATCAGTTCTGGGAATATTGTGTACAAATCTTGGGATGAATGTCCCTGAGAGTGGACAATATGGGCGTTAATGACCTTAGAGGAGGCTACAGAGTGGTATATGGTTGAGGTAATAGCTGAATCTCACTTTCAGAAGCAGCAACTAATTTCTTGTAGGTTTTCAACATGTCAGCTACCATGGCCAGCCAAGGAGGTCAGCTACATCTGAAACAGTCCGACATGTGCCCAGCATTGAATATCGCCAAAATGGCCAAATGGGGGTGTTTGCAGACCGCAAGAGAGGAAACATTATATCTGATCGAGTAACCTCGCACCAAAGCCCGCGAAGAGTTGAAGTGAGGAGTTGAGTTTCCTTGGAATGAAAAGGTGGAGGCTGCAATAGCAAGACACCCGGCAATGGTTCATCAAGATCAAACGGAAGGCTGCCCTCTCTGCCAGAACAGCAAAGCAAGGAATCCTCAAACACTCTGGAGGTTCAGAAGAACGGGTTCACCTCGACCAGACCCGCCGCAACATCCGCCCGAAATGCCACCTGCACCAGTTGTTGACAATTAGGGAGCTCAACATTCCAAAATTGAAGGAGTGCCACCTGGATATGTGTATATACATACTCCTCTTCACAACACTCAATTTTTCAAACTTGATGCATATGCCAAGAATCGCAAGCACGATACAGATTTCATTCCAGGTTTGCTGACTGATGACGGAACATCCACTGGTTGGTACACTATCTGCTGTGTGGTTATGCAGCTGACATCTATTTTGCAGATGACAGGAGCTCATTGAGTGAACCTGCCACTGAAGACGAGCATTGATAGAAAGGAACAGCATTTTTGAGTATTAATATTATCCACAATTAACGGACACTTTAAAGAAAAATTTTACGGATATATTTATATGCATTATTAAAGAACAATGTAGTGATAAAAGAAAATGTATGTCAAGATGACAGAACAGCTGCCAAAACACCAATACTGATATTCTATGCCAAATGGAATTGTTGCATATTATGGATCCGCCCGTGGCAAAATGAGCATCAACAGAGCATCAACGAATATTGGTTCTTTAAGTTAGGTAATTACACTGTGACTTAGTCGTTCTTATGCATAATCAAAGTATTGGCTGCCTTTATAGGCAACAGAGGAAGTGACACACTCCCTGCCCTATCTTGACAATGAGTGTCAATGCAGTGTTAATGGAGCATCAATGGAGCATCAATGGAGCATCAACGGAGTGTCAATGATTTTTGGTCTTGCATCTTGGGTCATCTAAGTGGTGCTTGATCGCAGACATCTATAATCCAGGAGTTGGCTGCCTATATTGGCATATAAGCAAGACATCTTCTCAGAACAGTGTCCTGGACAATCACAACTTGATTGATTTTCAAAGCTGGAACTCAGTGTTCGTGAGCGTTTTAGCCTATACAACCTGTCACTACTTCTTACACAGACTGTAATGGCCACATTGCGCTTCGATTTAGCATGATGCAAGGCAATGAAATGTTGACGCTCCATTAATGCACATTTTCAAGATCGGGCAGGGAGTGTCGCTTTCTCTTTCGCCAATGAAGGCGGCCAATACTGTGATTATGTATAAGAATGATCAAATCAATCATTAATTACCTGACTTACAGGATCAAAAATCATTGACGCTCCATTGATCCTCACTCTCAGGAGATAGTAGTGATGTCATAGCTAGCGTTTTTGCCCATTATGGCGTTCAATATGTTCAGTAGGCATTACAACCACCAAGTCGCTCATCAATTACCTGACCTACAAGACCAAACATTGTTGATGCTCTGTTGATGCTCATTTTCAGTATGTGCCATGGAGTGTGTCTCTCTTGTTTTTGATTATAAAGGCGGCCAATACATCACAAAATGACAATGACATACCAAGGTCAATATATTGCAACCAGCAGTAGCTTTAGTCTTAGCAACAGGTTGGGGAAACCTGCCAGGAGTCTGGGTTTGGACCTGCAAAATGGTTCGGTTCGGTTCCAGAACCATCCAGAAACCCAACCTACTGCTTCTTGGCAGGCCAAACCCGTACCTGTACCCGTCAACCTGCAGGTTTTGCTGTGTTCTGCTAGACCCGTCGGCTCCAATGTCCGGTTCTGTTTCTCAGGATTTTCTATTTATGGTCGCATTCAGATATCCTACAGTTAATTGCAAATTATTCACTTTGGTACGTTATTGTCTTTATTTGAAGTATTGGCCACCTTTAAAATCAAAAAGAACTTAGACAGGTTCCCTGCCCCATCCCGAAGTTGAGCTCCAATGGAGCGTCCACACTCTTGAGTCTTGCATGATGGGTAAGATCCAAAGTACCGGAGTGCGGCATTAGATGTTCTGGCAGTCAATAAGCCACAAATGAATACGTTTGCAACCGCTCCTCCACCGACTACATTTGGAGAACTAATGTAGACACTTGATATCGTCCCCGGAAAATTGCAAATGCCACCAGCGACTTCTCTGTAAGGAAGTAGTCATAATATTAGGTTCTGGGAAATCACACTCTCACATACACATAGAATCCATTGCACCCATCGCGGTACCCGATTTCTCACCGATTACGAAATTGAAACCTGTTCAACCCCTAACCATTTACCCCTGCATATAGCCTCCATAGCTAATTACAATACAGGAATTGGATTCAGACAAAGAAATTGTAACGGGTCATTCATTGTCAGCTGATCAGATGCCCAAACTGCGATTTGTTACGACATGTCTCCATGCAAAGCAATTGGTGTACCTATTTTGCTACCTGTCAGCTTTTGCTTCATTTCAGTGACCAAATTGTGGGATATTATAATTCATCAGCACATGTGCAAGGGTCATACAGGTCACATGATAGTTCTAGACCCCAAAGCGAGCTGATTCATGAGCAATCAACTTCAGATTGTCTTGCCTGTTACCGTGAAGTGAGAATGCAAAAACTAAACTCGAGACACAATTTACTAACAACATCTGAGTGAATGATGTCATATGAGTCATAGAAGGAGTGGTCAATGCATATTGCGAATCTGTATGAATGACCACCATCATGCTGCGTTCATCCATACATCCAACTGCATAACTCTGCACTCAGACCTAGTGCACGTGGTCAAGATTTTGAAGATTGCATATGGTAGGTCATGGAAATTGAGGAGAAGCTGCTGGATGAGGAACGGTGAGGAAGTTGGGGTGTATTCATCAAGAATTAGTGGATGGATCTACATGTCGTAAAGTGCCAGCTGAAGGTGCTGGATTGTGACAGCGCTATGTCATCCATCGCTCAGATATCATTTGTAGTGGTGGATCAGACATTGAGAGTGCAGGAAGCTGTTGGATGCAACTGAGTATTCATAGAAATGATACATTGGCTGCCAATGATGGCTACATGATTATGTATATACAATTATTAACCATACAACGACTTTTAGGATGTGTTTATGGTGAGTGTCAACGATGTTCCGTCGGATACATTCAGCAATCAAAGAGCTGCATCGTCACACCCTCCAAAAATGAAAGTTTTGGTCGTCTTAATTGGTAACATGGAAAGTGAGACGCTTGTTACCCCATTCAAGAAATGACCATCAACGTAGCATCAACAATTTTTGTTCTTGAACCTTGCATAATCCCAGGGCTGTGCAATGGGAGTAACCCATAATAGAAGTATTGGCCACCTTTATTGGCAATATTGTTGGTGACGATGCCGCTACCACCTGAGATGAGCATCAATGGAGCATCAACGGTTTATGATCTTGCATGGTGCATAATCCGAGGGCTGCGCAACGGGAGTAACCCATGATAGAAGTATTGGCCACCTTTATTGGCAATATTGTTAGTGACAATGCCGCTACCACCTAAAATGAGCGTCAACAGAGCGTCAACGATTTCTGGTCTTGTAAGTAAGGTACTTGAGCAGTGATTTGCTCGCTGTTATGCATAACCAACATATTGGCAGCCATCATAGGCAAAGAAGCAAGCAACACTGTCACTACCACTTTCTGAAAATGAGCGTCAACGGAGCGTCAACGATTTATGGTCTTGCATCGTGCATAATCCAAGGTCTATGGGATGAGAGTAACCCATAATCGAAGTATTGGCCCCCTTTAGTGGGAATATTGTTAGTAACAATGCCACTACCACCTAAAATGAGCGTCAACAGAACGTCAACGATTTGTGGTCTTGTAAGTAATGTATCTGGGCAGTGATTTGCTCGCTGTTATGCATAACCAATATATTGGTAGCCTTTATAGGCTAAACCGAAAGTGACACAGTAGCTGCCATGTTCTGAAAATGAGCATCAATGGAGCGTCAATGATTTATGGTCTTGCATCTTGCATAATCCAAGGGCTTTGCAACAACATTAACCTATAATCGAAGAATTGGCTGCGTGTATTGGAAATATTGTTAGTGACGATGTTGCTACCACCTAAAATGAGCGTCAACGGAGTGTCAACAAGTTTTGGTCTTGTATCTTGCATACTCCAAGGGTTGTGCAAGAGGTGTAACCCGTAATCGAATTGTTGGCTGCCTTGATTGGCAATATTGTTATTGACGATGCCGCTATCACATAAAATGAGCGTCAACGGAGTGTGACCATGTTTTGGTCAGGTAAGTAAGGTAATCGGGCAGTGATTTGCTCGCTGTTAAGCATAACCTCTGAATTGGCAACCTCAACAGGCACAAGAGAAAGTGACTCAGTGACTGCCACGTTCCGAATATGAGTGTCAACGGAGCCTCAACCATTTATGGTTTTGCATCTTGCATAAACCAAGGGCTGTGCAACAACATTAACCCATAATCGAAGTATTGGCAGCCTGTATTGGCAATATTGTTAGTGATAATGCCGCTACCACCTGAAATGAGCGTCAATGGAGTGTCAACAATTTTTGGACTTGTAAGTAAGGTAATTGGGCAGTGATTTACTCGCTGTTATGCATAACCAACGTATTCGCAGGTTTTATAAGCACAAGAGAAAGCAACGAAGTCACTGCCATGTTCTGAAAATGAGCTTAAACGGAGCATCGATGATTTTTGGTTTTATAAGTACAGTAATTGAATGGTGATTTGGTCACTGTTATGCATAACTGACATATTGGCAGCATCAGTAGGCCTCAGAGACAGCAACACGTTTACTGCCACATTCTGGGAATGAGCGTCAACTGAGCCTCAGCAATTTATATCCTTGCACCCTAGGTGATCTAAGTTCCGATTGGTTGCAGCCATCGATTAATGAGATATTGGCAGCCTTTACAGGCCAATATAACAGCGATACAATCCCTGCGGCATTCTGAAAATGAGCGTCAACGGAGCGTCAACAGTTCTTGGTCTTGGATATTTGTTGATCATGGCATCACACAGATATTCGAGCACATAACGGAAATATTAACCTTCTCGATAGGCAAAAATACAGTATATCAAAGGAAATACACGGATTCCACAATAATCAATATCGCAAACTGCAAGCCATGCAAAAACAAATTATTGGCTGTTGAATATGCGATTTTGATAAGATACTATTATCAAACTGCAATGACAAGAGCCTAATATGAATCTATAGATGGACCTGCTGGGCAACACGCTCCCAACCCTCCCAATTCAGACAGGTTGGGAGCATTCCATCGAACCGTACCTGAGTTGAAAGTCTGGGTGTATTGCTCACCTGGACCCTCAATTTGGCAACGGTTTGGATTGGACCCGGACCCGGATGTGAAATGTCGGACCGGAACTGTTGCTAACAATATGTAGCATATCTGCAAATGACTATTGATAGAAGAACCAGGAACACAGAACAGGAGATTGGAACGGACGTGTCTAGCCAAACCCGGCAAAACGCATGAGGAAACGAGTATGGGTCCGGGTTTGGACCACCACGGAGCAGCGGGTCGGGTCGTGGACGGGTATGGAACTCAACGGCCCCATTTTTGCGGTCGGAACCTTGACCATTGGCAGGTTACCTGGACCCATTGCTAACACTAATCATGTGAACTTTGAGATGCCCTCGGAGGCATTGTTATTGTTGTTCATTCATACTGTATTCACTCTAATCAAACTATGACAACAATGAATTCCCCTCTGTCCCTAGACAAGCCGGCTAGCTCACAGGGTTCTCCATCCACCACCCAAAATCGAAGATTTTACCCCTGCCCCTCTTCCACCCCCATTACCCCAGAGCACCGTATTCAAGTCCTCCTCAAGGAATTAAACTGTTACGATCCATTGTCGCATTGGCCAAGTACAGGGCGCCATATGATGAGATGGCAGTGGAATACCCAAACTCTGCTCCATGGGAAGCCCAGTGCTGTATGATGTGTCTACTGATTTTTGCTGTATAAGTGGTGGATGCGTCCATTGGAAGAACACATACTGTTGCTTGTGTGCCTGAGAAGTGAGTCTTTATAGACTCTCTGAGTGTAGTGGGTCGGAGTGTGCTATCCTCATGAACACTCTTCATTAAACAGCTCTGCAATGATGCCCAAGTTATCATCACAAGTACTGCATGTCGTAAATTGTCGTAACTGGTGTAACACAGCCGAAACGAAATCAACCGCCACCTGATTGGGGACTACTGCTCAGTGTTAATGCAGAGTGGTACTGAGCGATGCAAAGATGGGATACACACCCCAAAGGTGACCAAACACATTCAGGTATGTGATAATAAATCCAAAGTAAAACCACAACCGGCCTAAAAAAGGGGAAGTTATGGTAAAACTCAGCGGTTAGGTGTGCTGTCGAAGGTGTGCGTCCTCTGGGAGGGTTTAACCAAGTTAGTCCGGTTATACACTTGGAGGCAATGATTGTGGAACATCGGAGGTGATCTTGGGGGTGTTTAATCTGGAGGTGGTAGATCAGAAGGATAGCGAGCCTGGAGGTCAGACTGTAATTGTTGGCTAACTTGCACTGCAGGGGAATGGAGGGAGTACATAGAAGGAACGTACACTGAGGAATGAGTGAGACGTGATGAGTGATACATTTTGAGTGACTTGAAATAGGTGACTGGCTGGGAGCAGGAGACAGCTGACCTAGGGTTGACAATGTACTCAGTGAGAATAATTGATAATCATGGCACAGAGAAATAGAGAGAGATAACACAACTTTGAATTCTCGGGTAATGGTAGAGTGGTGGTTGACAAAGATCGAGACGAGAGGAGATAGAGCAAATCTTTGAGAGAAACTGTAACAGAAGAGAATGTTGTGAGCCATTGAAGATACCATTTCAGCTGCTGCAGGTGAGAGAGTGTATTCAGCATGTAAAGACGCCAAAATGAGGAATTGTAAAACAACTGCAGTCATTCGAAGTGCTTATTTCCCACATCCCATTGTATTCCCCCTTCTCATTCCAACCTTGATTTCCCATCACTCTTTCACTCTTTCCCATTCACTATACCCCCATTTCTGCAGAGCATAAAGTGATGAAATTCCTCTCTATCTCTGCACACCATGGTCATGAGTTCATACAAAGTATACCACCGGCCCAAAATTGACTGAGTCTCTTCAATTGTATGATTCTGGGTATACCCTAGCATATTGTTTCAGCTTGAAGCGTAGCTCTCTCCATAACTGACCCCAATCAAGCTGTTCTCAATGAGAGCTGAAATGTTAACTTGACTTGTCATATCCCGACAGTTGCAAGTAAAGTGCGCAATCAGGATAGTCATAGCATCCAACATGCCTTCCCCCCATTGGACTGGCTCCAGATCAACCATTTCTATGACTTCCTCCATTTTCACTTGATTATTGCCACCAAGCGCATCTACTAACCGGCTTAATTACAGCTTCCACTATCCATTCTTTGTTTGCACTATACTGGCCTCCAAGTGAATTACTGAGTTTACTGGAAGTCGGAATCTATGTGTATCTCAGAACTCACTTGATGATAGCCTCTGAATTGTATCAGATGATTTACCCAATAATGGCTCTCAAATGCATCTCTGCAATTTTCTGACGTCTGCATGCCAATGTATCTGCAAATGTACTCAATCATAGCCTCCAGAGGTGTCTCTGAATTCCCTCAATCTTGGCTTCCGAGTGCATCTCCAAACTCTCTTGATTACAGCTTCCAAGCATATCTAACAGAATATAAATAGTAGCCTCCAAGTGCAACTCTGAGTTCACCTGATCTTGACATCCATGTAAAGCCTTATGATGTTACAATATTACCCTCCTGGAGTACCTGTCATTAGTTTTGACATATGCTGCCAAGTGACTCTCGAAACTACCGAGATCCCACCACCCAAGTGTGACTCTAAGTTTGCTTGATCACAATCATCATGTACATCATCGAATGCACTCATGCACCGATTGCAGCAACTACTGATAATCATTTTGAAGACTGATACCTACATAAGTACATCGACACATAGATTCAAAGTATCAACCATATGTATTTCAATCACTGGGAGACTCTGGAAGTATTTGGGAGTTATCATATGAAAACCTCAGGGTGGTCAAATCCTGGAGTTGACTGGAGTGATGCAGACAGCATCAAATGCCACAGGAAGTGATAGCCACACATATCAGAGCAGACTGGGGCCAATGCTGTGGCAGTCAAGTGTGTCTGGGGGTGATAGTGAGAAATCTGCAAGCATACAGAAGGACCAGCAATAATCTCAGAAGCATCTGGAAATGTGGGCTACAAGCTTTGGAGCATCTTGGAATGCTGGTGACAAGCTTTGGAGTACATCAAATCACTGCTGGTGCACCTGGACATTGTAGTTACTACTCATTGTTAAACAATTTTAAACTTAGGCATTCTGCTGTTATTATCATCCATGTATCTATGTATCTATATATCTATCAATCTACACATGGTCTATCTTGCCTAACTGCATGCAGTGCTTGAGTGCAGTTGGAGGTGCTGCCAATCGTGAAGGTAGAGCAAGTTTGGAGCTGAACTTACAGGATGTAATTCAGTGAGTTTGGAGATGCACTGGGAAGTTTTCATCAGGGAAACTGAAAAATGAGAGTGGAAGTAGCTATTGAGCAAGTTCAGAGATAGACTAGAGCACTTTACGATGTGAACTCAGTAATGGACTCCGAGATTGGAATGGAGCCAGTTTGGAGAGGCATTGGAAGGCAGTGATGAAGCAAAGGACGGTGACCCACTTACCGATTCTTAGTTTGTCGACATAGAGATCCACTTGGAGCCGCTGATCGACATCAGCCAGAGAAACTTCCGTCTAGGCGGAATGGCTCAGTCAGATTGGATGCACTCCGTCAGAGCTGTCAGAGACACCCGGGTAGCAGACTACTCTGCGCCTGGTGTCAATACCACATGTCGCATTGTATATCGCCCTCTGATTGAAATTTCCTTGTTTCATCTCGCGCTGTCGGTCACCTATTTTAAATGAACACTCTGGCGTTCTGGCCAACTGTGATTGTACGTTGGAATGGGTTCATTGGGTACACGGTTGCACCGAGATTGCAATGCGATGGGTGACGCTGCGATAATCTCTCCTCTTGTTCCTTCTAGCTGCGCGCAAAATGCAATTGTCTCTTTACTAATTATAGACATTACTCCAAGTTGCCTGATCTATGCGGCTATTGACAATCCATCTCTCATTTTGTCCATCTCCTGTGTTACTACTGGTAGCTAACTCTGGAAATACGTGCACGCAGCCGAAGATGTTTCCCACCCTGATATCTTGAAAAGCAATGGCTGCCGGTTCTTTCTCACATGTACAAATTTGGAGAAGGGATCCAAGTTACCCGAGGTTTCAGGTATTGTGGTGAGCCCCGGGGCGAACCAGTCCTCAAGAAAAGCTCCATTCTCGTTTAGGAGCATGATTTTGAACAGTCATTGCAGTTGCCATGGGAGATGCCCATTCAGCGCGCCATAACACCTCCCTGGGCATTGCTTTACCCACACCCAGTCATCATGTCAATCCCCTCCATGCAGGCTCTGGCTTCCTGTGCATTGACACATCTGAGATATGCGTTCACCTTCTTAACCCTCAACTTGAACCTTAATACCATGGTAAATACAGAGCTCCATTGTGTGCAGTTGTTCATCCAATATATCCATCATGTTCTGACCCTGATGCTTGACAAACTCCCGCGTGCCGCGGTATATTACCATGCGGTGCATTGCCGAGTATGTACTGTCGAGTCATTCTCTGAAGGTTTCAATCATACCCTCAGCATGCTTTCCATCATGGCGGATTTGGGGTCCCATAAATTTGGGCATCACATGTTACTGGGAGCTGAGGGGGGCAGCCAGATCAGCACGGGTAGGGAGGACATTGCAGGCGGCAGCACATTTCTCCCATCACCGAGCCAGCACTTGCAGATTGAGCTCTCTGATTTCGAAGCGGAGAATGCGACACTGACAGGTGAATACTTGTGGCAGGTATTTGAGATTGTGATTGGAAATGTTGCAACCATCCTTGAGGTTCGTGTTATATGCTGGTTAGGGTCTCTCGGCAGAACACAGTTGCAAGGCTCCGTACCAACGAATCTGTTCGAGCGAATGAGACATCACACGGAACTTCGGACAGTTGTAGTCGGCATCTTACTCCTTGAAAACCGCTATCTTGTGGCTGATATTATCCAGCGAGGCATTCATTTTGCTCTGCATCCTGGACGGTGTCCAGGTGTCAGCATTCGTTTCCTCGTCCACCTTTCTCTTCTTGACAAGTTCCATTCTCAGGGTATTGGCTTTGGCCTTTGCCGATTTGCCGGCTCGCCTGAGTAAGAAAACCTCTTTGAGGGTGTTTAAACAGGGCAAGGCGTCCTCCGTGTAGCTCAATGTTACATCATCGTGAGATTTATATGGAGCATACATACAACAATGTACCTCTGCACATTTGCACACAATTGCGCGATGAAATATGAGATGCTGAGTGGGGCTTCCGCCTCGTAGAGACAGGGTTACAACTCCAAGCAGGTACCAGATCATTTCCTTCATCTCCTTTCCAATCCATTGAGAAATGTCCTCATATGACTTATTTTTTGGTGTGAGGTTGTGGTAAGCAGCCATGGATAACAAGATTGCATTGTACTTGTCCAGCTGTTTGTACGTCCTCAAGAAGTGGAAACTCCACCTCTGGAGGTGGTGTAGCATGCCGATCTGGATTGTATGGAGGAGATCGGGCGTCGGGAGATCACTCACGAGCCACGGATCTTGTCAAAACAGATTGTATCCTCAGTGATCATGGCGCGATGAGAGTTCATCATCGGCTGCCATGTTGTTGGCATCACTGAGCATTAAATATAGGATGTGATCCTGCCAGTGGTGTTGCTTGTCAGGAGCGACATAATCTCCAAGTACGTTCTTTGGGCACAAACCACAGACATGCTGCTCGATATCATGTAGTTACCTATACTCTGGGCAACCTGCAACCGATGCTGCCAAGACTGTTTTGCAATGCCTGAAGTTGCCATCCGCACAGAGATCATTGTAATACCTGCTCTCGGTACTGTAAGTTTGTGTAAACGTGAGAGGCTGGAGTACCCGCCGCAGTACTTCATTCAGCACCTCTAGGTTTGTTTGCCGCTGCTCATGCCGCCTCTTATGAGAAACATTGCTGTTCTTGATTGGAATCAGCAGGAGAGCGACCATTACGACGTTGTGCATTGAGGGCATCACGCAGCTTTTCCAAGTTAGATTGCCAATTGGAATCTATACGGGCTACTCATTCATGTCGCCAGCAAATTTTGGGAGATGTGTTCCCTCGGACATGAAGACCAAGGGAAGCTGTGTATCCGCCACTTTGAGCATTGACTTGACGTCGATTAGAACGTTATTATCCTCGAGTATCTCTCCGTACCTGGGTCTCCCACCACCTGTGTGTTGCATGCATTTCGGTATAAAAGCATTTCGGTTGCGTAAAGCTGTTAAAGCAACGCTGAGGGGTGCACACCAGAGACTCAGCATACGCTGGCTGCTGCATCAACCATCTGATGCTTTTGATGATTTCTCGACTCCAGCATTCAATAAGGCGTTCGTGATGGTCATTTCAACTCATAACGTCAAGAGTGTGTACTTCCCACTCCTCGAGAGCCTGATTGTCTGGCATGCCAGCTACGAGGTTCTGGACACCATCCTTGCTTGTGATGCTTGGGAAATGCAGTGTGATGTTTTCTTCTTTCAGCACTTTGTCGTTGTATGTCTTCATGCCCTTCTTCTTGGTCCGAAACTGGATATACATTTACTCTCCACGTTTCACAAACAGGTACAGGGGATTGTTTTGTAGGTTGGTCTCAACCCAACCATGAGCGTCGTGTTCCCATGGCTCAGCAATGTAATTGCTCAGCGGAGCGCCGGCGCCAGGGTATTTTTCCTTCAGCCACAGAGGAGGTGGCCGTGGTTGCAACTACGAGTCTGCAATGGTTTTAATGTGTTCAAGGTAGGGAAATGCGTACAAGTCCTTGACAGAATCTTTGTTAACATTGAATTCACGATGCTGGGCGGGTTCAACCTGTCGGCGCACGCTGCGCATAGTCAGATTTCCCTGGTGTTCAGGATGGTGAAATTTGATATGTTTGAGTCCCCAGTTGTCTGAGGTGAACGTCTCTCGGCATGAAAATTCGGGGCAATGGAAGGTGGTCTTCTCTGGCATTGTTGATGACAAGCCAGGAGTGGGGTATACACTGTAGACAGGGACGAAAGTTGGTGCTGGGCCTGAGCAGCCTGGTGTGGGTGTAAGCTCACAATACTTTCGGCTGAGTTGAGAGATTTATTGAGCCTGAACACCATCACAACAAGGTTCCTTACATGCCAGGAGTTGCAAAAATGCTACATGTGCGATGTCCCATAATACTATGAATAAAATGAAAGCAATACAAAACCAATAAATATAATAAACCCTGAGCGATTCAAAAACCTCACGATGCGTGTATTAATCAATGACTGAGATAAATAGAGTAGAACAAGGAAAACAAACAAGGCAAGATCCAGACCCTAACCCGGACCCAACAACCATCGCCTCCTCTGTAAGGCGAGGACTGGTTCACTCTTGGCCTACTGAGCCATCCGGCCGCACCTGTGGTAGAGGGACCTCGGGAAGAGCAACATTGGGGAGAGGGACATCAGGGAGACTGCTGCCACCTGTCGATTCACTGAGCAGCTGCTGATCCATATCCACAACCGAGGTGTTTCGGGCTGCCTCAGCTCCTCGCTGAGTTGGCCTCACTGGGCGAGGTTTTTTGCGGCGTCACAAGCCTTGAACACTCCCGCCCACCGAGGGTATGTGTCTCCGTAGTTTGTGGTCATCGGCGAGGCTCAGCAGTTTGTGGGTATGGGGCAGGCCCCAGCAGTTGTGGCCATTGGGTATGCTCACACATCTCCTGGCCTTGGTCAGGTAGCACCATTGGCTGATCCTCTACCATTGTACCTACATCGTTAGCTAATGCATTCACCATCTCCCTCTGTCCAACTGTCTGAGGATCTTTGCCATCATCCTCATCCTCATCCTCCTCCTCATTCTCCTCCTCCTCCTCCTCCTCCTCCTCCATCTCCTCCTCCTGCTCATCTTCCTTCTCTTCATCTTCCTCGTGTTCATCTTCCTCCTGTTCATCTTCCTTTTCTACATCATTACAGTCCCTTTCCATATCCACATTGCAGTCTAAATCAGTGCCGTACGGTGCATCCACTTCATCCTCAACCAGCATATTCACATGTGAATCATGTTCTGAGTCATATTTGCCGTCCGACTCTTCGGTAGAGTCAGTATCATCGCCTGAGGAAATTGTCACTGCGGGTGATACTTCGGGCTCTCAACAAAACCACTCTACGTAGCCCACCGTGTCCGAGTCTGCCTTGTACATTGCTGTCTGCAACTGCAATGCAACGGCACGAGAGATATCATCTCCCCCTGGGGATTGTCCAACACTACCTTTCCCTTGACCGTATCCCCTTCCCTGCCCCTTCCCTTTCTCCATTTGCTTCTGCTTCCCCTTCCCTTTCCACTTCTCATCTTCACTTGCCTTCCCATTCCCCTTCCCAGCCTTTGTTCCCTTCACATTCCCGGGCCCTGTCCCACCGCCCTGTGTGTCCTCCTCACTATCGCTGGCGTCATTGTCATTGCCATTGCCAGGACAGCTCATACCGTCACTCAGCGCTCCGGGATCCGCCCAGTGCTCATGATCACAATCCTTGTTGATTATCTCATCCGTATTCATTGGTCTAATGGCCAGGAAGTGGCCTGGCTTGTGCCGCCGGCAGCTTGGAGTCTCAATCGTTGCCCTGGGATCATCGCTACTGTATCAGGAGAAATGCTGACCAGTGCATTTAACCTTCAACGAGCTGATACTCTGCCAATCGGAGCGATCAACTTGATCCCCGAAGGCATGGTGGTTTACCCACGTCTAAATGTTCATTCGGTCACGGGTTTTGTTAAACATTTGCCCCATCTATGAGCTGGATGCCGCCCACCACTCCCGGAATGGCGAACTCCGGCCCCTGCGGTGCAGCCTTGTCCGCTGGAATTGTGAAAAGTGGCGAGTCGTGACTGGATCAAGAATAATTCTATCATGAAAGAGGTTCCATGCCCTCTCATCCTTCACTCCGCGAACATTGTACATCCGTATAAGTCCACAGATGTGTTCCGAGATGAATACCTTCTTACGGTCCCGATCCAACAACATGCGCCGATGTATAACCAATGTCGACATTTTTGCCCTAGCAGATATCTTCCCCTGTCCTTTGCGGCAGCCCTTTGGTGCCATCGCTGTGAGTTGAAAATTTATCTACATCCCTGGCATTAGCATTATGATAGTGTTGCATGTAGCAGAAGGATCCCCACAGGGAACATAAAAAGTGGTATAAGATATCTGGTGTGTTCTGGAATGGGAGGCGTCATTTTGTGCTGGTCATGTGATGTCGAGATAGTTCAGGTTGCTGGCGGTTTGTTTAATATGGAAGGAAAACGGAATGGAGGTGTAGGTGGGAAGAAGGTATACATATCCTTGAGTTCCTGGGATTTCTTGGTTCAACTTGCGAGATGTGATAATGTTGATTCATATCCTGTGTTTTGATGGTTAACAAACACAAAATGGCCAAGCCTTCATTGTGCACAACCTCCAGTCAGCTGATGAATGAGAATTCTCGAGATGAGAGGTTGTACTTGTGGTGAGGAATGTTTCCGATGCGAGGAATTGCTTTTGCATGCCACACTACGTGAAACACTCTGACCTTGTGCAGCTCGGAGAAATCTGAGTAGTTCACATCTTGTCCCACCTGTGCAACCGTCCAACACGGCTACCAACGCGGCTAGCTCTGGAATGATCACACACAACTGATGTTATAGTATAGTGATTACGTCATTGTTCACTTTGCGATGCTTTTATCTCTGCCAATGGGTGACTTCCACCACGAAGCTGATGATATACACAATCGATGGTTCGAAGTATTGTGCCAAGAATGAGTGCAATACTATGATAACCACACTAAGAAGGCATAAACACCCTTCAAGCGGTGCAAATAGACCTTCAGACATTGCTGTAACAGTGAATATCAATGCTGAGTTGAATCTGAGTTCAATCTGATGGCAGTTAACCCCATAACTGAATGCGTTTCAAGAGATCTTGTCCCCAAGTATTGTCACGGATTAGAGTCTAGCGCGATCTACACTGCGCCTCCCTTCTCTGTCGAATCCCTCCCTGGTCGCTCAAATAGGAGTCTACCTCACCTGCTGCTGCATATGTATGCAGAGGAAAATATTCCCACATTCTTAAGGTTGAACATCTATATCAGACTGTGACTTCCGAAAGGCTTCAGTACGACACGACTCCAGTCGTACGAAATATTCGAAGTCTTGCTAATCATCAGAATCAACAAAAGCGTGGGCCTTCAGGTAGTTCCGAACTGCCCCCTCCTGAGAAACCCATTTCTGGACTGGCTGGCGAGAGGGATTCTTCTCAAGGAAAGAGTTCCGTAGCCTGTACAATCCACGGTCAGCACTCCACCCCCCATCTTCGCTGAACAATTCTCACATTGCAGATACCACTCAATGCGGCACTTCCACCGTATCTGCTACGCAGCGACCGTGAACCAATATTCCAACCGCCACTCTGGGTACATGCAGTCGTAGCACACCGTCACCCGGAGGAACCTCACAGAAAGAATTAACACGTCGTGTTGTATGCAGCGCCGCATCCACCATTGGTACCACTCCCACTCCTCTCAGCCGTCATGATAACCTGGCTACCCCCATCCTAAATCCTGCAGCCCGCCCGATTATTACAAGTCCACTGTGAATGCGAGCTTCCGAAAAGAATCATATACAGAGGCTGTGGTAATTGCAACTGCAGGCAGTGTCTACACCTCAATCAGTGGTTTCCAGCAGGCGCACCATCCATCGATTTGGTCACTCAGACATGACGCGTCTTGTATTTTGCACGGGCACACTCCTGGAGCTCTACATGTGGACCAGACGGCAGTTCATGAGTGCAAGCGACTCGGAGATACTAAGTTATGCAATGCAACTCGTTGCGAAAGCATTAGCTGAAGCCCCACACTGGCAGATGATAGAGAAGTACTGGAACACCGCTAGGCAGGAAAACAACATTTGGTCCATAGCATTTGAGGCACGTACAAAGGAGATCTTGAAAGAGGTATGCTGAAGCAACGGCCCACGTTGGATATTACATGCTCAAACAGGTACCAGGTTGGAGCACCAGTCGACAAGGTCAAATCCCATTTTATTTAATCAGCAAGGGACAACATAGCTGATCTTGATCTTCTCCACCGCTTTGAATCTGATGCTGAGCATTTGGAATTCATTGATTCCCTTCTGGCAGACAATAAGTATCAACTTCCTGTAGCAGAGTGTGTGGAAGGTGGTATACAGGGTCCAAATCCAACACAGAGAGATTCGAAAGCTGCTCACGAATGGCCAGCATCCACTTTACTTCCTTGTGGAAGCAATCCCGGGGTGTATGTACATCAAATCTCATCATTGAGCCAATATCCACGGTAATTATGCTGATGGATTTTATAATTCCATCATTGATGACAAGGATGGTCAAATACCCTCGTCACTGATCATGTTTACCTGCACCACATTGCTCCATGCTCGACTAGAGTGACATAAGAACAAAGATGTCCATCCGAATGCTGCCAAGTAAACGCTGAAAGCGGATAGACGTGAGCGCTCGAACATCTTCAACCAGAAGAATGATGGTGGTAACAACGCATCCTGCTGCGCTGCAACGGGTCGCAAGTTGTTCACCTCGCCTGGCGTTGCGGACAAGTATACATTCCTCATGAAAGCCGGGAACACACTACCGGATAGCTACCAACAGAGGGTGTATACAAACACTCTTGCTACAGTCAAGCGTCAGATCCATCAGGCAGAGAACCCAACGCCTGCCGTGGTCATCAGCGTGGAAGTAGCGTGGGTTGACAATGCTATCCTTCCTGACAATTTGACCTCTGAAGTGGTGCTTGAGGAGCCTGAGATTGGAAACACTGACCCAAACATCCCAATAGACAACTATTGCACATATGACCAATCAAATTTCGGGATGCCAGAGGGCAGCGGAGACTATGAAAATGATGGTGACGAAAGCGATGAGCGCGATGCCATCCCAACTGCTGGCCAGCGATGCCGGGCTGAGTCTGAACTTGTGAGGTTTGATGTGGGAATCTAAGATGTTGACAGATATGAGGGTGACTATGGTGCCGATGCGGATGCGGATACGAAGGAAGAAGCATCGCAAGCCGATGATGGAGCAACACAGAATGTGGAGGACTGAGGGCATAGTACAAGAGAGTGAGAAGATTGGACAGTATATTTCAGACCGGTAAAATATGATAATGGCGAAGCAAATTCCATGGCAAGCTATCTATTCAAAGCGAACACTGTATTTTAATAAGCAACAACATCTCGAAGCTAAACATACATGGGGATGGTGCGGCATCCGATATATAGCAATAGCTGAGAGGAAATATGTGGCACTCGGCCAGAGACAGGCATAAACATCTCAACGCATTGTGTAAACAACTGCAGCATACCTGCAGCCCCTGCGAAGAGTGTAACACACATGTCGTGCTTATGAACCATACATGACACCACATTCCGGGCACAAAGTAAATGAGGGAAGTACGAAACGAGACCTGGCGCCTGGGCGACCGGATGCATGTAGTTGTCCGCCAGAGGGTACGAGGTTCTGTCAGAGCCATCACAGCCATCCAGAACACACTGGTGTTTCTGAAGGAAAGTAAGGTTGTTGCTGATATAGCACTACAGGTCATGTACGCTATGGAATACAATCAGACTTACTCCATCCCTATAAGTTATGCATTTTGTATGATTATTTTGCCTGTTTTACACTAATGCAATGAACTACACCAATTCTACCTTGTATATTGAGAATGTGGAGCATGGTGGAGAAAGTATAGTTACACGAAACAAGTATAGTACCACTGAGTTATTATTGCATGCTAAGCAAGTATAGTAAGGGTAAGCAGATGTAGCAAGGCATAGCCAGGGCACCAAGGCAAAGATAGTGTTGTGTTGCCAAGTGAGAGTAGCAATGCCGAGCCAATCACACCTATGGTGAAGTAGTAAACGTTAGAAAATCCACACTTTTCTTCCGAATATAGTCTACAAGTTTTTGTCCAACCACTATATAATCTATACACGAAAAGTGCATGAGTTTGTTTTCTTGCATTTTTCAGCCACTGATATATCATATCACCAATATATGGCATAGTGCTTTCGATTTTGCCAAAAAGACTGCCGAAAAGGAATTGTTTCACACAACAGCGCAAACAATATTTGAGATATTTCAAATTGGATATAGGGATGTAAAAGGATTCATTATTTTGCTTCCAATATATTGAAACTACTTTATATGGAGATGAAACCTTGTAGACTTACTTGGATGGAATTTTGTGAATTCACTCAAACATGACTTGTGGAATAAGATACCCAGAACTACTCAAGAAATGAGGATTCTTTGTTGCGACTGCATGTCCATAACACATATATCCAAAGATATAAAATATATACATATTCAATATCTGATACATGTGCAAAATGGCATAATCCATACACTTGTATGTAACCACTCCAACTGCCGTACAAAAGACACTGCAACAAGTCTACATCAGCAAAAAACATTTCAGTCCGGGCGGAAAGGCTCCGTCAGATTGGACGCGCACCATCAGAGCTGTCAGAGATACCCCGGTGGCGGAGAACTCCGCGCCCAGCGTCAAGACCACGGGTCGTGTAACATATCCCCTGCCGATCGCCGTTTCACTGTTTCTTCTCGCTCTGTCGGTCTCCTATTTGAAACAAACACTCTGGCGTTGTGGCCAACTGTGACCATACTTTGGAATGGGTTCATTGGGTACATGCTTGCATCGGGATTGAAATGCAATGGCTGACGCTGCGAAAATCTCTCCTCGCGTTCCATCTACATCAAGCTGGAGGAGCGTAGGAAGGTAAGAAGATATGATACTACCCGGCTGTGAGGATCCACGCAATTGCGCGGATCTCGGACAGAGCGAGTGAGACCAAAAGTTCGGAAAGATAGAGTGTGAATTTTCATTGTATGATAAGAAGAGATGGACATGAGATGATGTCTATCTATTCTGGGGTCTGCCGAGTATACACTCCCCGTCACTCTGTCCACCTGCGTTACCCCTGTATCTCCGTACAACCGCCGTCGCACCTTGAAGATGTACTTGATCGAGCGTGTTTGAGATGCACTTGGAGACGGAGATCGAATGAACCCAGAGATGCACTTGGAGGCCGGGATCAAGTGAACTTGGAAGATGCACTTGGAGGCCGTGATAGATCGAGTTTGGAGATGCACTCTGAGGCTGTGACCGAGCGAGGTTGGAGATGCACTTGTAGGCTATGATCGAGCGAGATTGAAGCAGTACATGGAGGCGGTCGATTTGGAGGGAGGCACGACGGCAGCTGAGACTCTATTCATTTGTTAACTTGTAATTGGAGGACTAACTGGCTGGGAGCGGGAGACTGTTGATCTTGGGATGATGCTGTACTTGGTGTATGCTGTACTCTGTGTTAACTCATGATTATGGCATGGAGAGATAGAGAGGGATGACTTAAATTCGTGTTCTGAGGTGATGGTAGAGTTGAGCACAAGCAAGTGAGAGATCGGGGGAAATCATCATGAGAAACTGGGACTTGAAGAGTTTCGTGTGCGAGTCAATTGACCATCCCCAATATGGCAGGTACGAGTCCCGATCCGGCGCGAACTAACGCCGATACGAGGTCTTCCGAACCCAATCAGGCAAGTCGTACCCCTGATTTCTCATATCCGCTCGTATCCTCCATATTATTCTCATCTTCATCCCCCATCTCTCTCTTTCTCATCCACAACTCAACCATCATCGCAGAACACAAAGTTAAGTCATTCCTCTCGATCTCTCCATGACATGATCATGAGTTGACACCGAGTACAGCATACACCAAGTACAGCATCCACCCAGGATTGTTTGTCTTCCCTTCATTCTCATGATTACGAGTTGACCCCTGAATGTAGCTTTAGCTTCCGGTGTACCTCCCTACACGATCGACCGCCATCAGCCAGCTCTCCATGAGAGCTCAAAGGCAAAGTCACATTGTCACATTCCCACGGTTGAGAGTTAACTCACTGATGAGTAGAGTCTCAGCAGCGGGCGTGCCGTCCATCGACCGCCTCCAAGTACTCGTCCAATCTCACTTCATCACGGCCTCCAAGTGCATCTCCAAATTCGCTCGATCACAGCCTCCAAGTGCATCTCCAAAATCGCTCAATCACAGCCACCAAGTGTATCTCCAAACTCGCTCGATTACGGCCTCCAAGTTCGCACGATCACGGCCTCCAGGTGCATGTCTGAGTTCACTCGATCCTGCCCTCCAAGTGCATCTCTGAGTTCACTCGATCCCGGCCTCCAAGTGCATATCGCAACTAGCTCGATCACGGCCTCCAAGTACATCATTAATGAGCGACGGCAGGTGTAAGGAGATTCAGGGGTAATGGAGGTGTAGATAGGTAGCTATATAGATACATAGATACATAGATGAGCATACAAACTGAATGCATAAGTTTTGAAAATTGTTGAACGATAAGTTGTAGCTATGATTTCCAGGCGCACCAGCGGCATTCCCAAAGAAGTGGCGGCTGTAGAAAGACATAAATATCACCAGGCGTTAAACATTGCCAGGCATTGTGTAAATGGCTTCAGCACAACTGCAGCCACTGCGAAGAGAGTAACACACGTGTCGTTCTGATCCTGCTTATACGTCACCACACAGTAAAGGAGGAATGTGTGCAACGCGACCCGTCGCCTTGGCTATGGGTAGCGTGTAATTCTCCTTCAGATGGTACGATGTTCTGTCAGAGCACTCCAGAACACCCGGGTGTTTCTGATTGAAACTAGGGTCGTTGCTGATGTAGTTATCTCACGAATGCTTTACTGCTGATGTAGCAAGAACAAACCACACCAGAATCACCTCGTTGGTACAGTGGAATGTAAATGGCACTCCTGCAAAATTTTGCTTTGGGTTTTCAAAGAAGGTTTTTCCAGTCATGCCGAAAAGCAAACTATATAGAAATATGTTTCTCTGAATCTAGGTTGATTTATAGAATATTAACAGAATCACTACAGTTCAGTCATAAATTACTCTCACAGTTTGAATTGGCAAACTGGCATTTGGATGATTACAGTCTTATTGTAACTAGTATTGGCAGACATTATTATGAACAGTCTGAAAGCTTGGAGTATGTTACTTGATTACAACATTATGAGCCTATTCAGCAGTTGGCAGTCAGATAGCAAATTGGTGATCAGCAAGCTTGTTAGTGATACTGAGGAGGACTTGATACTTGTAAATACTGATGGTGTGGATAGCTGAAATTACAATGTCAAACTTTTCGATTGCCATACACTAAATGTGGTGTGCTTCCTTGTAATGTTCTTCAGACAATTTGTCACTATAAGGTGGGTTGGGGTCCTGACTATGAGGTCAGCTAAAAAATCACTCCCTGGGAATGCCCACCATTCATTGGCACTGTGATGTTACCCACCTGATAAATGTGCTGGTGGCTGGTATTGTCTCGAAATGGATCCACCATTTGCAGCTAGGCAATGAAATGAATAGAGGGGTTGCTAGAAGTCAAAGCCAACGTGGGTATTACGATCTTACACGCTCAGTATGGTACTTCTGATTCCCGAGACAAGAGCCATGGGGCGATTGAATTGACTCCATATTATCAAGTAGACAATTTACAGTTGGATGTGGGTGTGGATTTTGGATGTGCCCTGACCCCCAGAGCGCTGGGAGAAATAGTTGTTGATTGTACCAAGGGACTGCTAGTTTGTCAGTCAATTGAGTGGTGGATATTTCAGCTTCTACTGGCCTGCCACTGAATGTCTGATGAACTAGGTATTGGGATCAAGATATAGTCGGAGTTGAATGCAGGGATGGTTATTTCTGTATATACTAATCCATCACTGGCTGCTGGAAGAAGCATTAGGTGTTTTTACTGATAAATTGTCAAAGTCCTATACAAATATTGAGCTGAATAAGTGATTACCTCTTCTTGGGTGTCCAAACTGAAAGAAAGAAAACAGGCATTTAATATGTGAGATGATTAACATGGGGATTGCAGTTCACTATTACCATCATCCCAATTACCAATCTGTTGTCATACCATGTACTTGTTACAACAATTTTCACCCCCACATTGATGCTGTTGTCAGACACTGTTATTGGAATAAGTCCCACAGTAATTGTTACTGGAGTATTAATCATTGTGGCAGCTGCAATGGTTGCGGCTTTGTGATCCACTGCAAGATATTTGACCATTCTGGCTGACGCAGCTGCCATACTGGGACTTGCCTATGTGGCGTTGATCCTTGCAGCCACTTCTACTATCATATGTTTGAAAATACTGGATGGTTCTGCCCGCCGATCTGGTTCCATTTGCTTCACTGTGAATTGAGTTTTATTTTGTACATTTGCATAGGGTGTATCAGTGTATTGAGTTGCATGTAAATGTATTCCACAGCATATTTCTGTTTATTATATAGTATATTTCCATCTCTCCTCACCCCAAATTAACCTTGTTGCAGTTCAGAATCAAGTTCTTTATAATTGTTGACACTTTGCCCTATACCTTGGCTCTTCTTTCTCCCTCTTGAAGCAATTACCATGTCAACAAAATTGCTTCCAGTTTCTTAGCAATGTTGTTGCCAGTTAGGTTGATTGTCAGATTTAGAGTAATTGTCAGTCAAAGCAATTGTTACAGTTGGAGTAATTGTCAGTGTCAGAGGTATAGTGTATATATTAGATCTTCCAAGTCAGAGTTGAAGAAATCACATATTACTGGTGGGGTTGCTATCCATATCAGAGCAGAGTAATTGTCACAGTTGGGGAAATTGTCAGAGTCCAGTTCATATCATATATGTGTGGTATCACATTTGAGAATTGAAGTTATACAGATCTTTCCCATATTCGTGGTCAGTTATAGATTCCACCGATTACAATTCATATGATACGACGTTATTAGGTTTCAGTTATCTATCAATCTTCCCAACTATATTCATCGCCACAAACCCTGTTATCAGGCAACAGAATGTGAAACATCTCTTCCAACCACTTTGCAATTCCACTCTGCAAATCCCAGTATAGAGGTGTTTCCTGATTCTGTACAGTTTGGTTTTCACTGAAATATGGGTTGAAGAGGCAGAAACAGTCATGAATAATGTGCTCTTTCAAGTCCAGGCAGATCTCTCCACTGGTGTTCTGTGCACAATAGTAGCTGGTCTAATCTGAGGGTGAACAAACTAAAGGCCTTATAATTCAAATCTTGCATTCAAATTAGTCTAGCATTAGGAAACTAAGCATGCTTCCAGGTTGATGGGATGTATGGTGAAGTCTTCAAATTCATGGGAGTAGATACCAAGAGACTTTTAGAAGGAAACTAGCCTGGTTGTGTGTTGGGTGATGCCAATCCTAATGGATAGTAGTTTCTGTTGATTACACTGGATATTGGTTGTTAAGCCCCCATAGTTCAACAATGGTAGCTGAGGCAGATTTGGCTGAACCCTATGGGCTGCTATTATCTCTCCCTCATCCTCCAAACTACTTTATATCTATTGTTGAGGTTGAAAGCCAGTGGATGAAGTACAAATTCTCAATGATGAAATGCTTAGTACTGAGAGAAAAGACATGATATTTTTCAAAGAGAGCATACTGAAACAATATTGTTACAATATGTAAGACACAGCAGAAGATAGGTGGTACACACTAAATGTACAGGCTCGCAGTGATGTAGGATAGATTGTACACACTAAATGTACACACTCACAGTAATATAAGATTTTTGGTGCAGCTATCTCAGTTTGTAACCACTAGTATTTATGTTTATATTGTTGAGTAAGTGGTTAATATTAGCCACACAAAATTGGCACTACAGCTTGTTACTATAGGATGTCCTTGTCAGAGAAACCAGGTACAACAATCTGTCGGAGTATCCAGTTAGAGCAATCTGTTAGAGTCACCTCTATGAGCAACCTTTTTTAAGTGACCATCGCAGAGCAACCCATTAGAGTGACCTCTCAGTTTTACCCAGTCAGAGTTTAGATGTACTTGATTGGCATAGTGTATATCCTACAGCGTTGTGTAGGTAATTGTAATGGCAACACGTGCTCCGACACCAGGTAAGTGCCATTGTGTATAGGTCACAGCTTCGGCACGTAGATCGGTACCAAATATCTTACCATTGTATTCCTCATATACACTCACCCACTTTCATGACCAACCGCATTACCATCTCAGACGTCTTCAGTGAAGGGTTACTGTATGATCATTGCACTATATCTGATTTGTCAGTTATATGTCATGTTTTGCTCATGATGATGCACGAGTTTTACCCCTATTGTCAAAGAATGACCCAACCGACAGAAAATGAACAGCTTACACATCAATCGTACCATCAATTGTCTACTATGCCTCCTATGGAAGCTGGCAGATGTCAATCGTGCTTAGCAAGGGTACATTTGAGGGCAGAAGACCTATGATCTCCTCTTGGCCAAGTAACCCCATTTCTCACCCAAATGGCCTTTGAAGTTCAGGATGATGACATCTTCGAGGAGAGTGATCAGAATGACGAACAAATCACTGCCAACAGGGAAGATGACCTGAGCAATGGTCTCCGCAACAACCTGAGCAACATTGTGGGAGACAATGTGAGTGACCATGAGCCTCCCACGCAATCCAAGATCACGTCCATGCAACACATGCTGGAGGAACACTGAGAAAGGCTCAACAATGCCATCCAACAGAATACTCAACTATGCGCGCAAAATGCCAAACTAGGGGGAGCAAACTGAGAATACTGCAGAGAGACAATTCGACCAGAAGCAACGAAGACAAAAATCTTCCATATGACTCATCCAGAATGGTACTGCGCTGGAGCAAAGGAGGGTGATTACTTCCTCCACATCTTATGGTCTACCTTCCAGTCTCACGTGCACTTATTCCCACCTGGAGATCCTGACAAAGTAAACTACAAAGGAAGGCTTCTCAGCCCATGGAAACCTATCGGCACCTTGAACCGAGAGAGACACAGATTACCGATCCGGTTGAGTGGCATCGAGACCTACAGAGAGTCCCAGATCCCTGATTGGAACACATTCAAGCCTGCTCGGAAGAAATGCAGACGGTGTACAGTAAGAAGGACCGAACACTTAATTAGGCTATGAAGTGTATGGCCGACATCCTCCAAGGAGCACATGATCCAGTTAGAGTCTACGCCAATAGAATCAAAGCAAATTGGAGAGGAGCAGGATGTCTCCCGCAGGAGAACAAGAACCTTTACAAAATCGCTTCCAGCAGACTAGGACCATGACTTAAGTCCAAGATCAAGCTGTTGACCCGAAACAATTGAAAATTTGACAGCAGTGATGAGCTTTTAGACTGCAGCACCAATTCAGAAGTCATGCCAGGCAGCAAAATGCCCCAACAGCAGCAGTCACATCAACTGTAAAACCAGTGAGGAGGATCATCTCAACAAGTCTGCAAGAAATGCAACGTCCAACCATCCATATCTGTCCAAGCCCGAGCAACAATGCTGGAGAACTCAATGTCGGACAAAGATGAGAAACACCGTCCTGCCCCCGGGCTCTCGCCAGAGCTCTCTGGAAGTTGGAAGTGGGAAGGACCATGCATGCACTGTGGGTCACTGAAATGTAAAACATGCTGGTGCACGAAATATATCCAAAATAACTTCCCCACACAGCTTGCTCCTCCAGGAGACAGAGAACACATCAAATGACAGTACTCCTTCTATACTCAGCAACCAAATCACTATCTTTCCTCCCTTGGTAGCTAGCTCAGTGCGAGAGGATGGACATATCTGAGATTGAATTGCAGTCGTTGGGTACAAGGGCGTTGATTGCAACAATACGGCATATTGAACTGCATCTGATCCCATTAAGTCCGAGGGTTGTCTTAGAGAGCCAGAGAGTGCTCATGTCAAGTCAATCTTTCTGTGGAATGGGAAGACCAGATTCATCGCACGTTGTACATGAAGTTCAGATATGAGATGAACATGGGGAATTGCACTGAATATGAGCACTCATCAATTGCTGGGCAATATTGATTTTCATTGATCCACAACTTCTCACTTGACTCAGACGACCCCACAATGCAGCACTGATCATAACTCATCACCTTCACAGTCATGTGATCGCGCATGCGAGGGAGCGCAGCAAGATGGCAATAATCGACCAATATATGGATCATTTAGCCCCGCTTCACGAACTGGAGGTGCTGGTTGTCCCAATGAGGGGACACTAGCTAGTACTGGGATTACCATTCTTCAGAACCTGCAAGCCAGAGATCGATTGGGCTACCGGTTGATTATCTTCATCAAGAACCCCGAGTGGCCAAGGGGAGGCATGCAGATCAGGTATGATAGTGCACTGGTATGAAGGTCAGGATGATGAAAGTACTAACCTATGGCTGCCAAATATTGGCCTGAGTACACCAAAGATCAACTTGAAGTCGTAGATCCCTCCGGATCCAGATGGACATCCAAGAGACAGCAGTGAGGACAGTCCCAGTCCAGACATTTCTCAGAGCAACAGCATTTGACGATCTGTTAGCTAGCATTGAGACCATCGTGACATTCGCCCAATGAATTGGGGAATGCAGTGGACTGCTGGGAGGGACTGTGGAGGTCACCACTTTGGAGGATGCAGATGAGATTGAGACTATCAACACAAGTGCTGGACGAGCAAACAGGGAGCAGTGGTGGTTGTTGTGGCAGAAGAGGAACCCCACTTGGGTATACTTGAATGACTGCTACCAGCTTGCCATGTTATGATGGGAGGTTGTTGCACTCACGGGGTTTGGCTCACTCTTGGGCAAACAGCTTCGTCCACAGGTCCCTAGTTTTGCTTGCCCAACATCTTCTGATATCCCAAGTTGGAGGTAGAGGCTAATGCACAGATGCTGGAACAGGTACTATACCTACTGGGTAAGGAGGTAGCATTCCCAGGAGATTCAAGGACTATGTGGATGTGTTCAACAGAGATATGGCAGAGACTGTCGCACTGTACCCCCCAATTGACCACCGAGTCGATTTGGAACTAAGTTTCAATTTACCATATGGCAGAATTTACAATCTTTCGAATGTCGAGTTGAAAACCCTGCAGGCCCGCATTCAAACCATCCAAGGCAATGTCTTCATCCAGTGATCATCTTCGCCTGCAGAAACACCAATCTTATTTGCTAAGAAGAAGGATGGCAGACTGCGGCTGTGAGGGGACTCCTGAGCAGTCAGGAATGCGATGGCGAAAATCCGATACCCTCTCCCACTGATCTCGGAGATGCTTGACAGGTTGCACAGACCCCAGACATTCATGAAATTGAACCTCAGGAATGCCTATCGCCTTATCGGATTCAACCAAGGTAACGAGGATGAAACTGCATGCCGTGCATGGTGCAGGCAGCGTTGGTACGAAGTCATGCCATTCGGGTTGACAAACACACCAGCTAAAATTATCTCCCTCGAGGTAGTGGTGCGACTGCTTCAAAATTTCCACAATGGGCAAGAGCGGCTGATCGTACATATGGTGATTCTGTTCAGAACCTCAGCATGTTTGAGAGTAGATGTTGACCTGTCTGAGAATGCTGAAACCAACATAATGGTTGAGAGTGCTGCCAAATGCAAAGCGGGTTGCTTCAGTTTGCGGAATGATCTACTCCGCTGTTTGGAAATGCATGAGGATGGGTGCATCAGTGATGGCTCTTGTTAACTTCTCAAATGCAAGTTTGGCATCCCGAGTCCATTGCCATTTGACCTGATCAGTCATCCTTGCATTGTCTGATTTCTTCAGTAGATCAGATATTGGCATTGTTACCTTTGCATATTTCCTGACGAACCGCACATAAAATTTGAGTATTCCAAAAAGCACCTTCTCATCCGAAACGGACTCCAGGGTTGGCCAGTCCCCAAGCATCGATATGTGGTCCAATGCCATGGTAATCCCACCGGGTACAGGATACATCTCAGACAGTCGACTTCCGAGACTCCGCAATGGCACATTTCCGGATTGCTGTACAGACCAAATTATCGAAGTTGTTCAAGCACCTTTCATATCTGATCTTGGTCCTCCTCCTTATTGGTCAAGTAGGTCAGTATATCATGAATGTAGCACACAGCGATGTTGTGAATATAAGGCCATAAGCAGTCATCGATATAAGCTTGGAATGTAAGGTCCTCATGCAATGCCACCATAAAAACCTCGAGTTTATCCAAACGTCAGAATAGCTCGGCTGGCGACAGGCTACATTGGGGGAGATTGTTTGTTCGTATGACTTCGATATCGAATATCTGAAACCTACGAAGCACCAAGCGGACGGACGATTGAGCAGACCCAACTACAAGATCGGCTATGGGAAGACAATGGCAAGGCTGCTGGCAACTTCGGCAGCGACCACTTTCACCGACTCATATGGTGACCTTCTAACACATATCAATACAGCCCAGGACACTGATGTTTTAGCCACACATATATGACCAGCCTTGGTCAATGTTTCCATCCAACAGTAAAGTGCATGGAGATCGATTGACAGAGGTCTATCGAAAGAGAGGAGGATATACATGCCCACGGCGCTCCACGGTAGAGTGACCAGCATTTTCCACAACAACCGCCAATCCGGTCACTTCAGAGCCCTCAACACATCTGAGGGCGTATCACGAGATCTGTATTGGCCCACGATGGTGACACCGATATGGGAGTATGTTGCCGGCAATGAGTTGTACCACCAAATCAAAGTACTATGACATGCATGCTATGGACTCAACATGCCACAATCACTGCCATCTCGCCCATGGTAGGGAGTGACCATGGATTTCGCGACCGACTTGCCCAAGTCGACAGCCTCGGGATATACTGGGATCATGGTAATCATCAACCGTTTGACTACCATGGCAACCTACCTCCCCTCCAGAAAGCATATTGACTCCCCAGAGGTGGCCCTAATGTTTTTCGGACAAGTGTTCTGCAATTGAGGTGTACCAGACATCATCACCAACAATCGTGGTCAAGAGTTCACCAGACGATTTTGGGACCGAGTTTGCTTCTACATCAGTTTCAATCACAGACTCTCAACCTCTTTCCGCCCGCAGACAGACGGTCAAACTGAACGGCAGAAACAAATGGATGGCGCAGTACCTCTGAGCCTTTTGCAGCCATGAGCAAGAAAACTGGGTTGGATTGTTACTGCTGGGGGAATTTGCATAAAACATCTCCATCCACCATTCCACACTGATTTGACGCTTCTGGGCCAACTACAACTACCATCCTACAATGCAATTCAAGCCTCCCAAGGACCCCAGTTTCAGATCACAGGTGAAGGCAGACTGGTGGATGGCAGGCATGCAAGAGACTCACCCAATGCTCTGGGAAAACATAATTGAGGCCCACCAGCTGCAAACAATCCACCCTAGTGAGAAATAGATGACTATGATGGTTGGAGATGAAGTATCACTATCGACCAGGAACCTAAGAACATCTAGGCCTTCAACAAAGCTTGATTACAATCGTACATGACTCTATGCGGTAAGTGATATCGTCACTCAAAGTGCTTTCAAACTCGACTTGCCAAGTACAATACGGAACCGCCAAGTTTTCCTTGTGTCACTTCTTGATCATCATACATCACCAGTCAGAGGTCAACAATCATCAGAACCACACCCAGTGATAATCTAGAAACAATAGCAGTGGGAAGTCGACAGCATACTTGACTCTAGCTGGAGCTATTGGAAGCTGCATTATCTGATCCAATCGGCTGGTTACAACATCAGCAACAACTCTTAGTTCCGTCAGAAACACCTGGGTGTTCCGGACGGCTCTGACGGCTCTGACGGAACCTCATACCCTCTGACGGAGAATTACACGCTACCCGTCGCCCAGGCGATGGGTCGCGTTGCATAGCATCAGCAAAATGTATTTTAGTCACTGGAAGCCTCCAGGAGTGTCTGAGAGGATGTGGAGTGTAAACTTAGATGCGTCAATTTCAGGAGTGTCAGACCCTAGGAGGGCATACCTGCCGGCCTTCAGAGTAACTGGGAGCGACGGCGACAAGCCTGGGAGCGCCGACGACAAACCTGGGAGCACCTGGGAGCGCTGGCGACATGTCTGGGAGCACCTCGAATCACAGTCATGTATTCAGTTTGTATTCTCATCTATGTATCTATGTACCTATATAGCTAACCATCTACACACGCTGTATCTGGACTGGCTGCAGGCGGTGCTTGAGAGCAATTCGAGGTGCACCTGAAAATGACGATCAAGTGAACTCAGAGATATACTCCGAGGCCGTGATCGAGCGAGTTTGGAGATGCACTTGGAGGCGGTAATCGAGCGTATTTGGAGATACACTTGGAGGCAGTGATCGAGTGAACTTGCAGGCCGTAATCGAGCGAGTTTGGTGATGCACTTGGAGGGGGTAATCGAGCGTATTTGGAGATACACTTGGTGGCAGTGATCGAGTGAACTTGGAGGCTGTGATCGAGTGAGATTGAAGATGTACTTGGAGGCCGTGATCGAGCGAGATTGGAGATGCACATGGAGGCCATGCTCGTGCGAACTTGCAGGCCGTAATCGAGCGAGTTTAGAGATACACTTGGAGGCCGTGATCGAACGAGTTTGGAGAGGCACTTGGAGTACTTGGAGGCGGTCGATGGATGGCGCACCGGGTGTTGAGACTCTATTCATCAGTTAGTTAACTCGCAACCGTGGGAATGTGACAATGTGACTTTACCTTTGAGCTCTCAAGGAGAGCTGGCTGATGGCGGTCGATCGTGTAGGGAGGTACGCCGGAAGCTGAAGCTACATTCAGGGGTCAACTCGTAATCATGAGAATGAAGGGAAAACAAACAATCTTGGGTGGATGCTGTACTCGGTGTATGCTGTACTCGGTGTCAACTCATGATCATGTCATGGAGAGATAGAGAGGGATGACTTAACTTTGTGTTCTGCGATGATGGTTGAGTTGTGGA